>Ga0310810_10000355_pt1 | contig 47714 bp, 34 predicted proteins | sample NCmetagenome_FD_207641 | JGI IMG/M metagenome (GOLD analysis project Ga0310810, IMG submission 207641) | Soil microbial communities from experimental microcosm in Duke University, North Carolina, United States - NC | ecosystem: Engineered > Artificial ecosystem > Soil microcosm > Unclassified ...
AGGGCGCCTCATCGCGGGCGGCGCGCCGCTTCCTCGGCGCGGGCGAGCACCTCCTCGAGCGCTGCGGGAACTTCGGGCGCGACGAGATCCGGAGCGACCTGCCGACCCACCGCGAGCAGCGCGCGGGTACAGGCTGGCAGCGGGAGCACGAGCGCCGCGTCGATCTCCCTGGCCAGCTCGGGGGCGACGGTCTCCACGCGCCGGGCCGGATCCAGATCGTCGAGCTTCGCCAGGGCCGCGTCGCTGGCACGCATCCGGATCAGTGACAAAAGATTCTGCACGGCGCCGGCGCGGACCCGGAAATGGCCGGAGATCCGCTCGCCGCGGCCCCATCGACCGACGCCGACGACGAGCTCGACCAGGAACTGCCCCGCGAGCCACCGCGCATCCGGCGGCGTCGCGGTCTGCGCCGCGGTCGCCTGACGCACCCGTGCCATCCGGGCGCGCACGTCGGCCCGGTCCAGCGGCACCGAGTACCGGTTCACCCGCGCGAGCGAGAGCTCGTCGAGATCGAAGGCGGCGAGCTCGACGAGGTGCCCGTTTCGGTCCAGGGCCCGCACGCCGTGGGCCGTCTCGCGGAAGGAAAGGACCAGGTCCGCGGCGTTGGGGAGCCAGCCGAGGTCGGTCCGGAACCGCTCCTGCGCGCCGGGGCGGGTCACGACGAAGAGGTCGTGGTCGGAGAACTCGTCCGGGCCGGGCGGCTCCCCGGAGCTGGAGCCGAGGAGCACGAGCCCGAGCACGTCCGCATCGGGGTCAAGGCGTTTCAGCAGGGCGGCGGTGAACGCCGCGTGGGCCTCGGGAGTCATCGCTTGACGCGGCACGTCACCCTCCCCGGACGGGGCAGTTTTTCCAACCGGGTCGCGCCGGAGCGTCCACAATGCCACGGTCCAATGGCCTCGGTGATCTTCAAGCAGGTCACGAAGCGCTTCGGGCCGGTGAGCGTCATCGAGGGGCTGGACCTCGAGATCCTGGATCACGAGTTCATGGTGCTGGTGGGACCCTCGGGCTGCGGAAAGTCGACCGCGCTCCGGATGATCGCCGGCCTGGAGGACATCACCGGGGGAACCATCTCCATCGGCGATCGGGTGGTCAACGACGTCCCGCCGAAGGATCGCGACGTGGCGATGGTGTTCCAGAGCTACGCCCTCTACCCGCACATGACGGTGCGCGAGAACCTCGAGTTCGGGCTCCGGATCCGGAAGACGCCGAAGACGGAGATCGATCGGCTCGTGCCCGAGGCCGCGCAGGTGCTCGGCATCCAGCAGCTGATGCAGCGGAAGCCGAAGGAGCTCTCGGGTGGGCAGCGCCAGCGGGTCGCGCTCGGGCGGGCCATCGTCCGCAAGCCGTCGGTGTTCCTCTTCGACGAGCCGCTGTCCAACCTGGACGCGAAGCTCCGGGTGGAGGTCCGCGCGGAGATCAAGAAGCTCCAGGCCCGGCTGCAAGTCACGACGGTCTACGTCACCCACGACCAGGTGGAGGCGATGACCATGGGTCACCGCATCGCCATCCTGAACGCCGGGAAGCTCCAGCAGGTCGGCGCTCCTCTGGAGGTCTACGAGAAGCCGGCGAACCACTTCGCCGCCGGGTTCATCGGCACGCCGCCGATGAACCTCATCAAGGCCACGCTCGGCCCGGGCGGGAACACCGCACGGGCGGCCGGCTTCGAGATGCCCGTTCCGCCCGCGGCCCGGGGCAGCGCCGGAGAGGGCCGGAAGGTCGTGCTGGGGATCCGTCCGGAGAACGTCGTGCCCCCGGGACGGGAGGCGCGGGGACAGACTCACCGCCTCGCGCTCACGGTGGAGATCATCGAGGTGCTCGGGGACGAGGTGGTGATCCACGGAAGGGCAGGGGAGGACACCCTGGTGTTCAAGCAGGACCCGCACCGCCCGGCCGCGGTGGGGAGCGTCGTCGAGGTGCAGCTCGAGCTCGATTCGCTGCACGTCTTCGACGCGGAGAACGAGAGCCGCCTCGGCAGCTGAGAGCGCGGCAAGGGGAGGGAGACCGATGCGCAATCTGCTGGTTGTTCTCGCCGCGGTGGTCGGGGTCGTCGTGCCCGGCACGGCGGCTGCCCAGGCGAAGCTGGTGGCCTGGCACTCCTACCGCGGAGGAGAGAAGGCCGCGTTCGAGAAGGTCGTCGCGGCGTACAACGCTCGTCCCGACACGAAGATCAAGGTCGACCCGCTGGCAGTGCCGTTCGATGCCTTCGCGGACAAGATCTCGGCCGCCGTCCCCCGCGGGAAGGGACCGGACATCTTCATCTACGCGCAGGACCGGATGGGCGGCTGGGTCGAGGCGGGCAACACCGTCGAGCCCATCGACTTCTACGTCGACGACGCGCTGAAGGGCCGCTTCATCCCCACCACCATCGAGGCGCTGACCTACCGGGGCAACCTCTACGGGCTGCCGCTCGACTACAAGGTCATCGCCCTCATCCACAACAAGAAGCTCCTGAAGACGCCGCCGAAGACCACCGGTGAGCTGGTGAAGGTGGCGCAGGGGCTGACCAGCAAGGCCGCAGGCAAGTTCGGTCTGGCATGGTCCTACGGCGACTTCTACTACGTCGCCTCGCTGCTCAACGGCTTCGGCGGCGGCGTGTTCGACAAGTCCACCCGGCCGACGATGAACGCGCCGGAGAACGTGAAGGCGCTCGAGCTGCTGGTGAAGTGGGAGAAGGCGGGCTTCATGCCCGCCGAGCCATCCAGCGCGCTCATCACCTCGCTCTTCAACGAGGAGAAGGCGCCGATGGTCTTCAGCGGTCCGTGGTTCCTGGGCGAGGTGGCCAGCGGGATCGACTACGGCGTCGCGCCGCTGCCGACCATCGACGAGGCGGGCGGAAAACCGATGCGGCCGTGGATGACGGTGGAGGGCGTGTTCGTCTCGGCCCAGTCGCAGCACAAGGACGCGGCGTTCGAGTTCGCGAAGTACGTCACCGGCGCCGAGGCGGGGAAGGTGATGGCGCTCGAGGGGCGGCAGAGCCCGGCGGTGAAGGCAGTCTACGACGACCCGAAGGTGCAGGCCGATCCGGTGCTGAGCGCGTTCCGCAAGCAGGTCGAGGTCGCCGTTCCCATGCCCAACGTGGCGGAGATGACGATGATGTGGTCTCCGGCCACGACCGCGCTGAACAAGGTGAACGCCGGGAACTCGCCGAAGGAGGCGATGGACGTCGCCCAGAAGGCGCTGCAGAAGGACGTGGACGCCCTGCGGAAGAAGAAGTGAACGAGCGTTCTCCAGCGTCCCGGACGCGATTCGGGATCGGCTTGCTGCTCGGGCTGGTGGTGGCCCTGGGCGGTGGCTGGGCCCTGCTCCGCGGCGCCCGGGCACAGCTGGAGGACGACTGGATCACTCGACGGGCCATCGTCGCGGCGAACGCGCTCGGCGCGCTGGTAGGGCAGGCCGCGGACGACGCCGCCGTCCGGAAATCGGTGGCCGCGTGGCAGGAGACGCACCCTCCGGGGACGCGGGTGCGTGTCATCCGGGGAACGACGCTCGAGGCGTCGACCGAGCCGGCCGACACCGGGGAGAAGGCAGCGCCCCGCCGGCTGGCCCGGGAGGAGAAACCGCTCTACGACCAGGCCCAGCGGCTGCGGGCGGGAGTGGACACCAACCGCGAGGGGGGCGCGCCGAAGCCGGAGCTGGAGGTGGAGCGGGAGGGTGGGGCGCGCCGGGTGGCGGTGCCGCTGGAGGCCGACGGGAAGGTGACGGGCATGGTGCAGGTCCTCGTGCCGGCCGACGCGTCGACTGGCGCGCGCTCGCCGCTCCAGGCGGTGCTGCTGCTCGTCGGCGCGATGCTCCTCTACGTGCTGGGGGCGTGGCTGCTGTCGCCGCGTGCGGCCCTGCTGGCGGTGGCGAGCACGGCGCTGTTCTGCCTGGCCGCGGCGTTCTTCGTCGGAGGCGAGCTGCGTGCCCTGGGCCTCGCCGAGCGGGATGGCCAGCGTGCCCTGGCCGGAACGGTGGCGGCGGAGGTGGACCGGACCCGGACGCTCACCGGCGCGACGAAGATCGACGGCGGGGCGTGGGACACCGATCTCGCACGGAAGCCCCGAGGACTGATCACCGGGGCCGGTGCGATCGATCGCGAGAAGGGCGAAACCGAGGCGCAGGAGATCCGCCGGCGCGCCCTGCGGAGCCTGATGGCGCTGGGGGCGCTCGGGTTCGTGCTGCTGGTGGTGGTGGGCTTCGGCGGGGCGAACCGGCTGGGGCGGGCGCTGGTCAGCAACCGGCAGGCGTACGCGTACATCGCACCGGCGATCGTCGGGACGACCCTGCTGGTGTTCTTCCCGTTCTTCTACGGGATCGCGCTGAGCTTCACCGACTCGAACATCTACAACACCAACTTGCCTCTCTCGGAGCTGTGGGTCGGCGTCCGGAACTACGCCGCGATCCTCGGCGACTTCGGGGTCGTGCGGCGCGCGGCGGACGGGCACTGGGTCTTCAACTACCTGAACTTCTACTGGACCTTCCTGTTCACGGTCTTCTGGACCGTCACCAACGTGGCGTGGGGCGTGTCGTTCGGACTGCTGCTGGCGCTGGTGCTCAACACCAAGGGGCTGGCGCTGCGGCCCATCTATCGGGTGCTGCTGATCCTGCCCTGGGCGATGCCCAACTACATCACCGCGCTGATCTGGAAGGGGATGTTCCACCGGCAGTTCGGCGTGGTGAACCAGGTGCTGGCGATCTTCGGCTTCGAGCCTCTGTCGTGGTTCGACCGGCCGTTCACCTCGTTCCTGACGGCGCTGGCCACCAACGGGTGGCTGAGCTTCCCGTTCATGATGGTGGTGTCGCTGGGCGCGTTGCAGTCGATCCCGGCGGACCTCTACGAGGCGGCGCGGGTGGACGGCGCGAGCCGGTGGCAGCAGTTCAGGGCCATCACCCTGCCGTCGCTGAAGCCGGCCCTGGTCCCCGCGGTCATCCTGTCGGTGGTCTGGACCTTCAACATGTTCAACATCATCTACCTGGTGACGGCGGGCGAGCCGGGCGGCTCGACGGAGATCCTCATCACCCAGGCGTACAAGTACGCGTTCCAGCGCTACCAGTACGGCTACGCGGCGGCGTACGCAACGATCATCTTCGCCATCTTGCTGGTCTACGGAACCATCCAGAACCGCGTGACGCGGGCGACGGAGGCGCTCTGATGGCTGGCTCTCACCGCGAGGAACGGACGCCGCACTGGATCCTGCACGCGTTCCTGGTGGCGACGGTCATCTACACCGTGTACCCGGTGCTGTGGGTCATCACCATCGCCCTGTCGGGCAAGCAGAGCCTGGCGATCGCCGACCTGCCGGCGGACCCGACGAAGCTGGACCGCGCGAGGGCGGTGCTCCCGTGGCCCACGCGGTTCGCCTTCAGCAACTTCATCTCGGTGATGACCGACCAGCCCTTTGCCCGGTGGATGCTGAACAGCGCGATCGTGGCGATCGGGGCGACCATCGTCGGGGTGGCGCTGTCCTGCACGGCGGCCTACGCGTTCAGCCGCTTCAAGTTCCCGGGACGGCGGTTCGGGATGATGTCCTTTCTGGTGTCGCAGATGTTCCCGGGGACGCTGACGCTGATCCCGCTCTACATCATCATCGTGCAGTGGCTGGGTCTGGGCTCGACGCTGAGCGGGCTGGTCATCGTGTACGCGACGACGTCGATCCCGTTCTCGGTGTGGATGCTGAAGGGGTACTTCGACACCATCCCCAAGGAGCTGGAGGAGGCGGCGGTGATGGAGGGGGCGGGGCCGGGGAAGATCTTCTGGAGCATCGTCTTGCCGCTGGCGAAGCCGGCGATCGCGATCACGGCGCTCTTCTCGTTCATGACCGGCTGGAACGAGTTCATCCAGGCGGCGACGTTCATGGACAAGGAGGACATGTACACCGCGCCGGTGGGCCTGCGGTTCTTCGTGGGCGGCTTCCAGCAGCAGTGGGGCTACTTCGCGGCGGGGTCGATCATCGTGTCGATCCCGGTGGTGCTGCTGTTCCTCTACTTGCAGAAGTACCTGGTGTCGGGGCTCACCGCGGGAAGCGTGAAGGGCTAGGCTCTCCTCCATGGCGAGAGTCACCGGGATCGGGGGCGTCTTCTTCAAGTCGAGGTCTGATCACACACAGCTCGCGGCCTGGTACGCACGCCACCTGGGATTGCAGCTCGAGGAGTGGGGCGGCGCGATCCTGAAGTGTCCGGAGGACACGGCCGAGGATCGAGGCCTCACCGTCTGGACCGTCGCGGAGAAGAACAGCCAGTGGTTCAGCCCGAGCGAATCGAGCTTCATGATCAACTATCGGGTGGACGATCTCGATGCTCTCCTGACGCAGCTGCGCCGCGACGGAGTCCCGATCGTCAAGGGACCGGAGTCACACGAGAACGGTCGCTTTGCCTGGATCCTCGATCCGGACGGCAACAAGGTCGAGCTGTGGCAGCCGATGCTGTGGGACGAGAAGAACAAGCAGCGCTGACCGGCAGGGCACCCGACAGCGCGGTCGCCGTGAGTCCGTGGGGTCAGTGACCGGTCGATGAAGGCGGGGGAGTTCCAAACTCCACGCCCATCCCGGGGCGGATCGCATCTCCGCCCTCGACCGCCCGGCCCACCGCGCCGCCCTCGATCATCTGCGTGACGATCACCCGACCGACCGGCGCACCGTCGGAGCCGAGGACCTTCCCGATCTGCATCACGCCCACGCCCTTGGTCGGCCCCTTCATCGAGACCACGCCGCCCGAGACGTCCGCGACCGACAGGGCAGGGCTCACCGACTTGTCCACGACCGTGGTGACCGCGACGGCCGGCGGCGCCTTGCCCGACCCGTAGACGAACGGCACCTGGGCGTACGCGCCGGTCTTCTCGTCGTACGAGCCGAGCACCTTCGCCTGGCTCGCTCCCGGTGGCAGCAGCACGTCCACCACCCAGGGGTGCGCCTTTCCTCCGGCCGACGGCGCTCCGCCGAACATCCACGCCTCGCGCACGCCGATGACCGGCATCGTGTACGCGTCCGCCTCGTGCCTGCCGGCGATGCGGTCCACGACCGCGAAGCTTCGTTCCCAGCGCGCGCCCGAGACGTGCACCGAGTAGCCCCAGTCCTTCGTCGGCCGGCCTCCGAAGAAGCTCGCCGGGATGCGGGCGTAGATGGTCTTGCCCTGCGTTTGGAGGTTCGTGGGAAAGAGGACCCGGCGGGACGCCTCGGTGCCGAAGATTCCCTCGGTCACGGCCTTCGCCGCGCCCGGCTGCGGCGTCATCACCACGACGTACTCCCAGGTGTGACCATCGGCGAACGCGACGCGCCGGCCCGGGATGCACATCGACCAGCCGGAGCCCGGCGTGGGGTCCGTGTCGACGTAGATGTCGATGTTCTGGAAGTAGATGTTGTTCTTGAGGTCGAGCGGCGTCGAGTTGTAGCGCTGCGTGCTCGGCGGGACGCGGAAGTTCTCCCCCAGCGTCACCTCGAACACGACCTTGTCGCCCTCCTCGAAGACCGCGAAGCGACGGAGGTCGAAGTCGCCGGGAAGGAAGTCGGTGTCGCCCGGCGGCTGGTAGGTCCCTGGCCCGTTCGCGTCACCCGCCGGGTCGTCGAAGCCGGCAATCAGGATTCGCTCCGCCGCCAGGCTGGAGCCGGCGGTGATCAGGACGACGAGCAACACGTCACGAATCGATCTGGACAGGACAGGTCTCTCGACGGAGATCAAAACAAAAAACGCCGGCAGGAGCACGTGGCCCCTGCCGGCGGGTCGCCCGGCTGCTCTACGGGACGACGATCTGCGTGTTCTTGTTCGTCGCGATGGTCGGGGCCACGTCGGTGAACGCACCGCTGGTCCCGGTGCGGACCCCCGCGGTCACGCCGTCGGTGAGGCCCGTGCCACCCGTGTCCTTGTACTCCTGGCCGTTGAACAAGAAGATGAACTCGATCTTGTCCGTCGACTTCGCGAACGCGGTGTGGACGAACGGCGACGGCAGGACCGAGGACAGGGTGAAGGTGTAGATCCCGTCGCCGGCCGCAGCATCACCGAAGCTCGAGCCGTCGTCGTGCAGGGTCACGGTGCCCCAGTACCAGGCGGCGCTCTTGATCTGGACCTTGCTCGTGTCCCAGGTTCCAGCTCCGAGGTTCCCGGTGTCGATCGTGAACTGCAGGTCGGTGGTCCCGCCCGTCCGGAGGGTCGTCGTTCCCGCGTTGACGGCGCCGGTTGCGCCCGCCGCGATCGAGAAGCTCCCGTTGTCGCCGACCCACATCCACCCGTCCGGGGTCTCGCCGGCGCCGGCGATCGTGGTCCAGTTCGAGCGGTAGTACGCGTCCTGAAGCCCGAAGCCGTAGCTATCGGTTCCGGTCGTCGGGGGATGGGCGAACACCGTCACCCCGAAGATGTGGTCACCGGCGACGGCATCGGCTGGCTCGTGGCCGCCCTTGTTCCAGGGTCCGTCGTCGTAGAGCTGAGGGTAGGGGCCGTTGCCTCCCGCCCAGCTCTGGTCGTTGCTGATGACCCGGGTCCCTGCGTCGAAGGTGACCGCGGAGGTCACGCCACCGAAGGAACCCTTCCAGTCCAGCTGCCCTTCCGTGTATTGCCGGTTGGTGCTGTCGTCGACCTTGAAGTTGACCGGCACCGTTCCCGCAGGCTGCGGGAACCCGCACACGTACTGGACGCTGTTGTTCGTACCGTCACCGCAGGCGAGACCGCCATTACACGTTCCGCACGACAGCGACCCACCGCAGTTGTCGCTGGGTGCTCCGCACGTCGCGCTGTAGTCGGCGCAGGTCTTCTTGGTGCAGTTGTTCCCGCCGTTATTGTCACTCGAACAGGCGGCGAAAAGCACGCCTGCTCCGAGTGCTGCTGCCAGCAGTAGTTTCTTCATCGTTCCTCCTCCTCCTCTTGAACTTCGGGGACTCCATCCCACCAGGGATCCCCTACTGACAGGCGACGGTGATGGGACCGACGCCCTTGGGTGTCTCGATCGTCGTACAGCTGCAGCTAGGGAAATCGTACGAGTTCTCACGCGCTTCCGGCCCGCATCCGTGGAGGTCCGTGGTCCAGCCGATCGTTCCGTGCGCGGCGGGATTCAGGTTCGCATTGTCCTTGTTCGTCGCCTCGTCCCCGAAGCTCTCGTGGCGGTACACGAAGCCATCGCCATTAACGTCGACGACCTCGAGGATGCGCGAGTTCCCGGGCCACTCCTCGCTTCCGCCCCAGAGTGCCCCGCGCGTTCCCCAGGTGAACTTGTAACCGATGCGAAAGACCTGGCCGTTGTTGGGATCGCCTTTCGGAATGACGAAGCTGATGGTGAAGATGTTGTCCCCGGCCACGGCATCGCCGTTGGTTCCGTCGTCGTACATCTGGATCTGGTTCGGGGTACTGGCGCCGAGCAGGCCGTTGACGGCCGGATCCTGCAGCACGGAATCCTTGTGCACCCAGCCCACGAAGAACATCGTCTTGCCGGGCTTGTCGGTGGCCCACTTGAACCGATCCACCGTCCCGCAAACCCCGTTCTTCGCGCTGGGATTGAAGTCGACCGTGAGGACCAGACGGATGTTGTTCGGGTCCGGGCAGCCGGCGGGCCGGTAGAGCTGCGCCACCTCTCCGAGCTTGGCATCGAAGGCGGAGCTGTCGTTGTCCGGAATGCCGTCCCCGGTGTAGTCGAACGGGTTGCGCTGGATGGCGCCGGCGTTGATGGGGCTGCCCCGGGTCGCCGGGGTGAAGTCCGGGTTGAGGACCGGTGGGGTGAAGAAGTCGGGATCGATGGCGGAGATGGTCGGGTCGATCCGGGCGAAGAAGCGTTCGACCATGTGCAGCAGGTCCTGCGTGGGCCCCGGTTGGTCGAAGTCCCGGTAGATCAGATTTCGCGTGCCGAGATAGGCGGCGGGGTCGATCTGCTTGAGCTTCACTCCTCCCGCCGCGCTGTCCGCGCTGAGCCGCGCCTCGACGATCAGTGCCTCGGTCATCGCCCGAGCGTCGAGGTCCTGTGTCGCCTTGCTCTCCTCTCCGACGAACGGGACCAGCCCTCGGACGAGCCCGTTGCCCACACGGGCAACGACCTCGATCATCGAGTACTTCGAGCTGGCCAGGCGGATCTCGTAGGAGTCAGCAGTTCCGTTGATCAGGAACGCCACGTCCGACCCGAACTCGTTCTCGCCGTCGCTGACCGAATACTTCGTCACGAGGTCCGGGTCGCTCCAGCCGAGCTTCCCGGAGATGGCCGAGGCGGGTCGCTCGTATTCCGAGCGCCCGAGATTGCCCAGCGACTCGATCCCGCAGCCGGCGCACAGCACCGGTAGGAGAAACAACAAGTTTTGCTTCGAGCGAGCCATGCGCATCACCACGCGACCTCGACGGTGCCCTTGGCCCGCCAGACGTTCCAGATCATGTTGTAGTAGCCGCCCTCCGGGTCACGGAGGAGGTTCTTGTGGAAGTACTCCACCGTGTATCCGGCGAGCACTCCGCCGAAGGCGTAGGTGAATCCGGCGCGCGCGGTGTGGCGCTGCGTCCGCGCGGGAAAGTAGCCCGCGGCATCCGAGCCGTTCCGTCCGTCCTCCGACCAGTGGCTGTACTCGTATCCGGCGAAGACCTTCAGCTCGTTCGTGGGCTGTACGGTCACCTGGCCGAAGAGAAGCCAGGACCGGCCGATGTAGTCGTCCCTCGGGTTGCTGATGTTCCGGTTGTCCCGGTCGAAGATGTACTTGATCTTGAAGTTGAAGAGCGGGCTCCAGCCGACCGCAAGCGGGATCTGGGCATTCAGAACGCCGATGTGCGTGTGCCGGTCCTGGTTCTTGTCGTAGACGCTCCGGGGATCCTTGCCGCGGTCGTAGACGTTCGCGTAGTCCTGATCGGCCGTGTACGCGGTCGTGTCGGTGAACCCATGCGTGTAGAGGAAGTCCGGGTACTGGTTCAGCGTGTCCCGGCCCTGCATGTTGGTGTTGTACCCGACGTAGGTGTACTCGCCGGACAGCTTCACCGAGCCGAGCACCTGCTCCAGCACGCCGGTGAAACCAGTCCAGCCGATCACGCTCTCGTACCAGGGCTCGTCCCAGTCCTGGAACTCGTTCGCGACGTTGAGCGTGGGGAGCTGGCCGCCACGCGTGAAGCCACCGGTGATGATGCCGTCGGTGAGGAGCACGTCCGCCTCGCGCCGCGCGCCCATGATCGCGTTGTACTCGCTGCCGATGTTGAAGTACTCGAACTTCGGCGACAGACCGATCTTGAAGGGGTCGTAGAACTCGAGGTCGACCTTCGCGGCCGCGCCGGTCGCGGCGATCGGGTTCCCGGCCGCGTCGGTCTTGAAGAGGACCGGCGAGAAGCCCTGTCCGTTGCGGACGAGGTTCGTGGCGTAGTTCGGGTTCACGTAATTGCTCGAGTACGCCCCCAGCGCGGAGATCGAGAAGAGGTCCGTCCACGACGGCGTGTAGAACCCTTCCAGCGTCGCGTTCAAGCCGCGGAATCGAGTAGCGAGCTTCGTGGAGTGGTCCGGGCACCCCACCGTGTCGCAGCGCGCCGCGTCGGGCGAGCCGGTCAAGAAGGGGCTATAGCGGTCCGCTTCCCAGTCCTGGGTCCAGGTCCCGATCGCCCGAAGGCGGAGGTCGTCGATGGGCCGGCTCTCCAGCTTCGCTGCGAACGCCCAGTCAGTTCCGTAGAGGTTCGCGAGCGGCTCGTTGGAGCTGAGGCCGGTGTTCCAGCCAGGCCCCGCCCAGAGCTTGGGCAGCGCCAGGGCGCCCAGGGTGTAGTCCAGTCTTCCCTGCGGGATGAACGCGCCCTCGACGAACACCCCGTTTCCGTTGTCCCGATCGATGTATCGCGCCTTCCCGATCGTCCACTCGTTCCACATCGAGTAGTCCGTCGAGCCGATGGTGACCCACTTCACTGTCGGAATGGGCGGTCCCACACGGATCCACGCCGAGCGCAGCTTGATGTACGCGGCGTGATTCATGCCGAGGCTCTCGCCCGAGGTGTCTCCGCTGTTCGGTGGGTACGCGATGTTGGGCTTGAGGTCGCCGTTCTCCCACCAGTCCTGCCAGAGCATTCCCCAGCGGCTTTGCAGGCGGACCCCGGCAGTCACCTTCGGGCCCACGTTGGCCTTGATGTTGAGCTCGAACTCGCTGCACACGCCGTTGTGCCCGCCGATGTTGTCGCGCCAGAACGGGTTGGAGAGCGACAGACACCCCTGGGTGTTGTCGTTCTGGTACATGTACTTCATGTAGATCTTCCCGCTCATGTCGAAGTTGACGATGTCGGCGCGAGCAGCCGGCGCGATCGTCAGGACGGCCAGCGTGGCGATCGTCGCAAGTCCCCTCCCAGGTCTTGCCATGAGCACGCTCTCCCTCACTTGTTCGGGTAGACCATCGGAACGACTGCGAGGTCCTCGGGCTTCGGTTCCTTGGTGTCCTTCTTGTACTTGGAGAGGATCTCGTACTGCTTCTTGGCCGGGTCACCGTCCGGCGGGACCAGGATGTCCATCACGTGCGGGTCGTTGTCGTAGTCCGAGCCGCCCCCGAAGCGGTGCTGCCCCTCGAACTCGTTCACTTTCCGGGTGAGGAGATCCTTCTTGTCAGGAAACCCCTCGTTGGACTGCATCAGCACCTGGTAGCCCCAGGTCGTCTGCGGCGGACCGCCCAGCTGCGCGTTGTCCACCACCGCGATCAGCGTCTTTCCCTGGGCGCGGGTCACCTTGGGGACGATGATCTTGTCCTTCCACTGGGCGGCCTTCAGGCCAACCTCGGAGTTCACCCGGGTCGCGCCCTGCGGCGAGATGATGACCACCCGGTCCCAGGCCTCGTCCTCGGCGAAACGAACGTTGGTTCCGGGAAGCCCATCCTGGACGCCGCTGCCCTTCTTGTGATCGGTGTCGATGTGGATGAACGCCATCTGGACCGAGAAGCCGTTGCCACCCCAGGCGGGGCTGTCCCAGGGGTCCTCGATGCGCGTGCGCACCGTCACCCGGAACTCGGTCTGGTTCGCTCCGGGCACCACCTCGAAGTCGGTGATGTCGAACGAGCCGGGCCTGTACACGGCGTCGGTCGGGTAGGTGTAGGTGCCTGGACCCTTGTCGTCACCGGTCGGGTCGGAGAGCTTGAAGCCCTTCGAGTTCTCGGCGGCGGCGGGGAAGGCGATCGCGGCGCTGGCGAGCGCCGCGGCGGTGAGGAGGCGACGGAAGGAAGAGCGGTGCAGCATGCCTGGATCCTCCTGCGAGCGAGTCAGAGAGACAGGAAGGCGAAGCCGTGGCCAGCGAGGCCAGGGACGGAGATGGAGGTCCCTCCGGTCGGAGCCGAGCTCAGCCCTTCCGAGAGGAGAACGGTGGGAGACCCTGCGAGGGGGACGGTGAAGGCGCCGACGTCGACCGAGCTGACATTGGCAACGAGAAGGACCTTCTGGCCCGACTCATCGCGCACCAGGGCCAGGACGCTGGCCGGTCCGCCCGCTCCGAGGAGGACGTAGCTGCCACCGCCCCTGGCCAGGGGAGGGGACGCGTGTCGGAGCGCGATCAGCGACCGGTAAAGCGACCAGAGCGAGCCGGGATCGGCCCGCTGGGTCTCGAGATCGACGCCAGGGGCCTCGGCCACGTTGTACCAGGGCGTGTGCGTGCTGAACCCGTTCCCGGCCCCCGCGTCCCAGCGAAACGGGGTCCGCTTGTTGCGGTCGTCGGACCCGGCTCCGCCCTGCATCCCGAGCTCCTCGCCGTAGTAGATGAACGGCGTCCCCGGCAGGGCGAACAGCACCGCCGCGGCAACGCGCGCGGAACCGGCATCACCGGCCAGTGCGCGCATCACCCGGACCTGGTCGTGATTGGAGAGGAAGGGCGCGTCGAAGCCGCGATCCTTGCCCTGGAGGGCGGTATCGGTCCGCGCGAGCGTGTTGATGATCGCGCTCGCGTCCTCGGCGGGGATGGCGTCCTTGATGGCCTCGGCGAGATCGAAGGCGAATCCGAGCTGCACCTCGTCGCCGTCGCCGTAGTACGAGGTGGTGATCTCCAGACCGGCCCAGGCCTCTGCGACCAGGAGCGCATCCGGGTAGTCGGTCTGGAGCCTCCTGCGAATCCGCTTCAGGAAGTCGTGGGTCGCGGGCTGGTCCTGCTGACCGGCGCCCCCGCCCGTCTCGACGTAGTAGCGAACCGCGTCCAGGCGGAACCCGTCCACGCCGCGGGCAAGCCAGAACTTCATCGTGTCCACCAGCTCGTCCTCCACCGTCGAGTTGGTGAGGTTGAGGTCCGGCATCGAGCTGGTGAAGACGCCGTAGTAGTAAGCGCCGTTGAGATTCCACCAGGTGTTTCCGTTGCCGAAGGGCTGCGTCCATCCGGGGTTGTCGGGCCGCCAGACGTACCAGTCACGCTTCGCCGCGGTCGGTCCGGTCTGCGAGTCCTGGAACCATGGGTGCTGGCTGGACGAGTGGTTCAGGACCATGTCCAGGATCACCCGGATGCCGCGCTGGTGGGCGGCGGCGAGCAGCGCGTCGAGGTCGGCCAGCGTTCCGTATGCCGGGAGCACGTTCCGGTAATCGGTGACGTCGTAGCCGTGGTAGCTCGGTGAGGGGTGGATCGGCATGAGCCACAGCGCGTCCACCCCGAGGCCCGCATCGGTCCCCGCATCTCCGTCATTCAGTGCGTCGAGGCGCGCCGTGAGCCCGCGAAGATCTCCGACGCCGTCGCCGTCGGAGTCCTGGAAGCTCCGGACGAAGACCTCGTAGAACACCTTGTCGCGCCACCAGCCCTGCGTGTTCGGCGTGATGGTTCCGGAATCCGGAGTTCCGGAATCCGGTGTTCCCGAGTCCGGCGTTCCCGAATCAGGCTGGGACGGGGAGCTCGAGCTGCAGGCCACGAGCGCCGCCGCGGCGCACACCGCGATCCAAGCCCTGGTCTGCCGCGACACGAGCACCCGCGCTTCCCCTCCCCGCGTTCCGGCCGCCCGCGCGGGCCCTCGCACCCAGATGGGGTGCGGAACGCGCTCCCCGACTCAGGAAACAGGGGCGTTTATGACATGTGAGTCAACGTCCAGAAAGCGCGAAGTGCGCGTCGCCGGTACGAACCCGCTGGGTTGCCGCGCCGCGGCGTGAGCGACGACGCATGGCCCGCGGTCGCGGTCACTGCAGCCGGAACGCGCCGCTCGCGTACGGCGGAAGCATGAGACGGACGGCGCTTCCCTCGCGGGTCGCGGTCGCCCCATCCGTCGCGAGCAAAGGTTCCGCGCGGTTCGCCTCCACCGGAATCGAGATCTCCAGGGGCTCAGGCCCGAGATTGTGCCCCACGAGAATGCGCTCGGTCCCCCTCGTCCGCAGGAACGCCAGCACGGGTCCCTCTGCCTGGAGGAGCCGGAGCTCGCCGCGGGAGAGGGCAGGGGAGGCATGCCGGGCCCGGATCCAGCGGCGGTAGTGCGAGAGCAGCGAGCGCGGGTCGCCCGTCTGCGCGGCGACGTGGGTCGTCGCCTGTCCCGGAGCGAAGCGATACCAGGGGGTTCCGGTGGTGAAGCCGCCACCGCCGCCTCCGTTCCAGGGCATGGGCGTGCGCTTGGCCTCGTCGCCGTCGGCCGTGCCGTTCAGTAATCCGATCTCCTCGCCGTAGTAGAGAAACGGGGTCCCCGGCAGGCTGAGGAGGATGGCCGCGGCGCTCCGCAGCTTCGCCGCGTCTCCCTTGAGGACCGAGGCGACCCGGCGCATGTCGTGGTTGGTGAGGAACGGGACGTCGGTGGCTCCTGGCGGGTAGGTGGAGGCGATCTCCCGGAGCGTCGCCGCGATGCTCTTCGACTCGCCGACCTCCACCCCCTCGACGATCTTCTTCGCCAGCGGGAAGTCGAAGCTCAGCGGCAGCTCGTCTCCGCCGGGAACCTTCTCCGTGGACCCGTAGTAGACCGCGATCTTCGGCGTCTCGGTCCACGCCTCGCCGACCAGGACAGCGTCCGGCTTGACCGCCCGGACGTGCGCGGCGAAGCGCTTGAGGTAGGCGTGCGTCTCCGGCGTGTCGTTCTGCGCGTCGCCGGCGCCGTCCTCGATGAGGTGGCGGACCGCGTCCAGCCGGAACCCGTCGACTCCTCGGTCCAGCCAGAGGGCGGCGATCCGCTCCATCTCGGCCCGGACCGCGGGCGTCCGGAGATTCAGGTCCGGCATCCCCGCCCAGAAGAGGCCGTAGTACCAGGCGCCGTTCTTCTGGTGCCAGGTGTTCCCGGCCGGGTTCCAGGGCTGGGGCCAGTGGAGGTCCATGCTGCTCCACAGGTACCAGTCGCGCCTGGCAGAGGTCAGCCCCGACGCGGAGTCGATGAACCAGGGGTGTTCGCGCGAGGTGTGGTTGAGCACCAGATCCACGATGACGCGCATCCCTCGCCGGTGGGCCTCGGTGCACAGCCGGGTCAGGTCGTCGTTGCTCCCGTAGTCCGGATTCACCCGCTCGTAATCCGTCGTGTCGTACCCGTGGTAGCTCGGCGAGGCGAAGACAGGCATCAGCCAGAGCGCGTCCACCCCGAGGTCGCTGTCGGTCTCGGGCTTGCCGTCGTTCAGGTAATCGAGCCGGGAGATGAGGCCGGCGAGATCCCCCTTCCCGTCGCCGTTCGAGTCCTGGAAGCTCCGGACGAAGACCTCGTAGAAGACCGCGCCATTGGCCCACCCGGGGTACGCCCGCGGAGCCTCGGACGTCGCCGCGGTCGTTTCCGGCGGACGTGACGCGGTGCAGCCGAGCGCTGCGATCAGCGCGACCGGAACGAATGCGCGATGCGCCAGGCGTACGCGCTGTTTGCATTGCCGGCGAACTGCGATCCGTTCAATCTGCGCCGCCATGCGCGCTCCCCTTTTCCGGACATGGACGCGGTGTTCCGCCCTGGTCGTGATGGCGACCGTGGCAGGGTGCAGCAGCAACGACAACCACGGGACCCCGGACAGCGGCAACCCCACGCCCAGCGCGTTCACGCTCCATTACCATCGGGCGCTCGCCGACTACAGCGGCTGGAACGTCGCAGTCAGCGCCGGCGCGGACGAGACCAGCGCGAGCTCCTCGAGCACCGACGGGTTCGGCGCCGTCTACCACCTCACCGTCACGTCCGGCGCACCTCACCTCGCCTTCACGCTGGTGAACGGGACGACCACCGATCCGGCCGGCACCGTCACCCTGGACGTCTCCGGGACCACCCGCGAGGCGTGGGTGTTCTCCGAGAACGCGACTGCGTTCACGATGGCACCGCCCGCGATCCCCGGCGCGAATCAGGTCGCCGTCTACTATGTCCGGGGAGACGGCGATTACACCGGCTGGGGGCTCCACACCTGGGGCGACGTGGCCCACGAGACCGCCTGGACGTCTCCGCTCGCCCCGGTGGGCACCGTTCCGGACCTGGGTGCCGGCTTTCTCATCGACGTCATCAACGGCGCGCAGCGGGTCAACATCATCGTCCACAAGGGGGACACCAAGGATCCCGGTCCAGACATGGGCTGGAACCTCTCCGAGCTCGGGAACATGGTGTTCCTGACCAGCGGCTCGACGCTCATCACCTCCTATCCGCGGAAGCTCGGCGGCATCACAGGGGCCGCTGCGCACCTGGTCGAGCAACGGCTCCTCGCCTGGAACGTGACCGACGCCGCCGCGGTCACTTTCGAGCTTCGATACTCGAGCACCGCGTCGATCGTCACCTCATCGACCGGAGCCAGCGGAGGAACGGTGATCCCGCTGACGCCCAGCACGAGCGCGCTTCCTGCCGACGTGGTGAGCAAGGCTCCGTATCTGAGTGGCTGGCGAGCCTTCGCCATTGCCGATGCCGATGCGGCGAAAGTCATCGATGCGCTGCAGGGACAGCTGGTGGCCATCGCCTACAAGAGCGACGGGAGCATCGTTGCGGCGACCCAGGTGCAGACCGCCTGGGCGCTCGACGAGCTCTATGCGTACACGGGGCCTCTGGGCGTCGCGTTCGACGCACTCCAGACGCCCACCTTCCGGCTGTGGGCTCCGACGGCGCAGGCGGTGAAGCTCCACGTGGCGAACGCGAGCAAGACGGAGATCGCCGCTCAGGACATGACCCGTGAGCCGAGCGGGGTGTGGTCGTTCACCGGGCCGGCGGACTGGTACGGGAGCTACTACCGCTTCGAGATCACCGTCTTCCATCCAGCGACCCAGCGGATCGAGCACACGACGGTGACCGATCCCTACGCCGTCAACCTCGACACCAACGGGCTATGGGGACAGATCGTCGACCTGTCGGATCCGGCGACGAAGCCGGCGGGCTGGGATGCGCTGGCGAAACCACCGCTCGCGGCGCCCGAGGACATCGTTCTCTACGAAGGTCACATCCGCGACTTCAGCGCCCTCGACTCCACGGTCTCCTCCGCCAATCGCGGCAAGTACCTCGCCTTCACCGAGCCCGGGTCCGACGGGATGATGCATCTGCAGGCTCTCGCCTCCGCTGGCCTGACCCACTTCCATCTGCTCCCCGCCTTCGACTTCGCAACGGTGAACGAAGACCCGACACAGCGGGTCGACGTCGCTCAGCCCTTCTCCGACCTGTGCGCGAAGAACCCCGCGGTGGCGCCGGCGGACTGCAGCACGTACGGGAGCTCGCCGATCTTCGACGTGCTCTCCGGACTTCCGGGTGACTCACAGAAGCAGCAGTCGATCGTGGGGGCCCTGTCCGCGCTCGATTCGTTCAACTGGGGCTACGACCCCTTCCACTACGGGGCTCCGGAGGGAAGCTATGCCTCCACCGCTGAGGGCACGGCGAAGATCCTCGAGTTCCGCAAGATGGTGCAGGGCCTCGCGGGCATCGGCCTCCGGGTGGTGATGGACGTGGTCTACAACCACACCAACGCCTCGGCCCTCGGCGACAAGTCGGTCCTGGACAAGGTGGTGCCGGGCTACTACCAGCGACTGGACGCGACCACCGGCCTGGTCCTCAACTCGTCGTGCTGCTCCAACACGGCGAGCGAGCACGTGATGATGGAGAAGCTGATGATCGATACGCTCGTCCGCTGGGCGCGCGATTACAAGATCGACGGCTTCCGCTTCGACCTCATGGGGTTGCACCTCAAGAGCAACCTCCTCGACGCAAAGGCAGCGCTGGCCGCCCTGACCCCGGGCTCGGACGGCGTGGACGGCTCGAAGATCTACCTCTACGGAGAGGGCTGGCTGGTCGGCGAGATGACCAGCGGCAGCTACGGCGTCCCGGCGACCCAGCGGCAGATGGCGGGAACCGGCATCGGGACATTCAACGACCGGCTGCGGGACGGGGCGCGCGGCGGCGGCCCGTTCGACAGTGGCGGCCAGATCCGGAGCAACCAGGGCTTCTCCAGCGGTCTGTACACCGACCCGAACGAGGCGAGCAGCGCCAGCACGGCGAACAAGGCCTCGCTCGCGAAGGCGCTCGACTACATCAAGATCGGCATGGCCGGGGGACTGACCAACTTTCCCCTGGTCACCTCGACCGGGAGCACCACCGTGGGCGGTGCCGTCGGGTACAACGGGCAGCCGGCCGGGTACACGCAGGATCCGTCGGAGTCGATCAACTACGTCTCTTCCCACGACAACCAGATCCTCTGGGACATCGTGCAGTACAAGATGCCCACCGGTCGGAGCATGGACGACCGGGTCCGTGCCGCGGCCGTGACGATGGACCTGGTGCTCCTCGGACAGGGGATTCCGTTCTTCCACCTCGGCGACGACCTCCTCCGCAGCAAGTCCATGGAGCGCGACAGCTACGACTCCGGCGACTGGTTCAACCGGCTGGACTGGACTGGCGCGACGAATGGCTGGAGGAGCGGCCTGCCCAGGGACTCGGGCAACTGGAGCACCATCACCCCCATCTTCGCGGACGCGAGCATCGCCCCCGGCGCGGCGGACGTCGCGAAGATGTCAGCGCACGTCCAGGCGATGCTCGGGCTCCGGAAGGCCTCGCCGCTGTTCCGGCTCCGCAGCGCCGCAGAGATCGAAACGCGGGTCGACTTCCCCAGTCCTTACTCGGGGCCGGACCAGCCTCCCGGGCTGCTGGTGATGACCATCAGCGATCAGGTCGGCTGCGCCGGCGCCGATCTCGATGCGCTCAGGAGCGGAATCGTGGTGATCATCAATGGCGGGCCCACCGCCCAGGACGTCACCATCCCCGGCATCCCGACCGGGGCATTCACCCTCCCGGCGGAGCTCGACAATGGACTGGACCCGCTGATCACCGGACGGGCCACCTGGAACAACACGACCGGCATCTTCCACGTCGAGGGCCGCACCACTGCCGTGTTCCAGCGGTCCCAGGCCGAGGCCGGTGGTGTGCCCTGCAACACCAAACCCCACCCGTGAGACCGATGATCCATCACCGCCTCCGTCGTGCGCTCTCCATCAGCGCAGTCCTCGTCGCTCTCTCCGCGTGCAGCTCCAGCAACGACGGCGGCGGGACGCCCGACTCGGGCAGCGGAGCCTGGAGCCCCGGTCAGCCACTCACACTGGATGTCGGCGCGGCCTTCTCGGCCGGAACGACCGTGCGCGACGTGTCGTCCGGAACCACCGCGATGGTGAGCCAGCAGGGCACGGTGACCTTCACCCCGGACGCGACGGGCCTGCTCCTTCTCGAGAAGGACGGGGCCGGTCCCACGCCGTTCAGCTGGGCGAACTCGACGGTCTACTTCCTCCTTACCGATCGCTTCTTCGACGGCGATGCCTCCAACGACAACTCCTACGGCACCCGGCCGAGAGACGGGGGCGGAGACGAGATCGGCACCTGGCACGGCGGTGACTGGAAGGGCATCACCCAGAAGCTGGACCACATCGCGAGCCTTGGCGTGACCGCGATCTGGATCTCCCCCATCGTCGAGCAGGTGCACGGCTGGGTGAGCGGCGGGAACGGTGCGTTCAAGCATTACGGCTATGCCGGGTACTGGGCGCTCGACTTCACCCGGCTGGACGCGAACTGGGGCAACGAGGCCGATCTCAGCGCGCTGGTCGACGCCGCACACGCCCGCGGGATCCGCGTCCTGGTCGACGTCGTGCTCAACCACCCCGGCTACGCCACCGGGGACGATCTGCTCGTCTACCTCCCGGAGGTGTTCAAGCCCGACGGGGGAACCGCCTTCCAGAGCTTCGTTCCCGTCCCCGGGCGTGGCTACGACGCCTGGAACGACCTGGTCGACTACAACTCCAGCCACTGGCAGGAGTGGTGGAGCCCCGACTGGATCCGCGCCGGCTTCCCCGGGTTCCCGCAGGGAGGATCGGACGAGCTCACGCGCCAGCTGACCTTCCTCCCCGACTTCATCACCGAATCCACGGTCGTCACCGGCCGTCCTTTCTTCTTCCAGCGCAAGCCCGATACCCAGTTCGGGGCGGCGGAGACCGGCACCGTCCGGCAATTCCTGGTCCGGTGGCACGCGGACTGGGTGCGCCAGTTCGGGTTCGACGGGTTCCGGTGCGACACGGCGAAGAACGTCGAGCTCGGCTCCTGGAGCGCTCTGAAGGACGCAGGCGTGGCGGCGCTGGCCGAGTGGAAGGCGGCCAACCCGGCCCGGAAGCTGGACGACTCGCCGTTCTGGATGACGGGCGAGGTCTTCGGCCACGGGGTCACGAAGGACGGCTACTACACGCAGGGCGGCTTCGACTCGTTGATCAACTTCGAGTTCCAGGGGGCCGTCCTGAGCGCGTTGCAGACCGGAGGGTCACTGCCCGCGGCCGGGTCCACGCTGGACGGCCTGTACACGAGCTACGCGGCGCTGGTGTCCACCGACCCGACGTTCAACGTCCTCTCGTATCTCTCCTCGCACGACACCTATCTCTTCTTCGATGCGCTCCACCAGGACACTTCGTTGCAGAAGCAGGCGGCCACAGCCCTGCTTCTTGCTCCCGGAGGGGTCCAGATCTTCTACGGCGACGAGAGCGGCCGACAGCCGGGCCCGACGGAGAACGACAACAGCCAGCCGACCCGCTCGGACATGAACTGGGCCACCCTCGACACCGGGCTCCTGGCGCACTGGCAGAAGCTCGGTGAGTTCCGAAAGAAGCACGCCGCGATCGGCGGGGGGACCCACCAGAAGCTCCAGGCGCCGGCCGGGGTCTACGCCTTCTCGCGGACGCTGAAATCGGGCAACGTGGACGACGCCGTGGTGGTGGCCATCACCCCGACCCACTGAGACGAACGCCCGATTCGATGACCGCCCGTTCCGCCGCCACTCTCCTGGTGCTCGCCCTCCTTGCTGCGTGTGACGACGGCGGGCCCTTCAACCCGGATGCGGGCCTCCCGGCCTTCGACGTCACCATCGGTGGGGTGCGACTGGTTGCGAACTCCGGCGCAGCGATCGCGAACGGCAACGTTTTCACCGTGCTCCTCAGCGACCAGCCGAACGCCTGCCAGCAGTATGGACACTTCCCGGTCCAGACCTGGACGACGCTCACCCTCGTGCTCGCCACCGGGACGACGACGCCCACGGTGGGCACCGTGGTCTCCCAGCAGGCGGTCCCCGGCCCCGGACAGGTGGTGGGCAACCTCATCCAGGCGACCTCCGACTTGCCCCCGAGCGCGAACCTCGACGCGGTGGATGGGACCGTCACCTGGAAGTCCAACACCGACTTCAGCGTCTCCCTCCAGTCGATGGACATCGGGTTCGAGGGGACGGGCGATCGGCTTCAGGTCGCGAACATCGGTATCCCGGCCTGCACGCCGCAGTGAGGGACCCCGGGCCGCGCCGGAAGCGGGTGGCGCGGGCCTCGCGGGACGATCAGGGAGGCGCGGGCAGAGTGAGGACCGCCGTGTCGTCGATGATCAGCGGATCGGTCGGCTGTCCCCCGCCGAAGTCCCACTGGCCGCCGCTGGGGGTCAACGGGCGCAGCGTGGAGCCGATGCCGTCGTAGTCCCAGGTGGTGATGTACACCTTCACGCCGGCCCAGCTCGCGAGGCCGTAGTCCTTCCGGTTGTAGCTGAAGGTCACGGTCTTCGTGGCCGCGTCGGCGGAGATGGTCGGTGGGATGGCGAAGCTCCCGTAGGACGACGCCGACGCTGCCTGCGTCGTGTACATCTTGTTGTCCCACCCATAGGTGAACTGATTCAGGTTCCAGGTCCCGCCGCTGGGGAACGAGGCGTTCAGCTTCGGCAGCACGGTCAGGCCTGCTGGCCCCGAGGGGAAGGTGAAGAAGACGCTGAACCCGACGTGGTCGAAGCCGAACGCGGGATTCCAGACCGTGCTCCAGTCCTTGAGCGTGACGTGGAGGAGCATCGTGGTCTTGCCGACCTCGGCGACGACCCTGGTGACGTCCATGTAGCGACCGGTCGCGAACGAGGAATCTTGCGGATAGGTGTAGGTGCCAGCGGGGCCCGTGTCGTCGCCGACCGGGTCGTCCTGGCTGACGGTGCTGGCGACGAACACGACGCTGCTGGTGAACTTGAAGAGCGGCGTGGAGACAGCCGCCGCCGGGGCGTAGAAGGCCACCGAGTGCGGCTTGCCGTCTCCGGTCGGGAAGGTCCCCACCGGCATCACCACGCTCCAGCTTCCGTCGCTGGAGTTGACCGGGACGTTGATCAGCTGTTCGAAGTTCCCGTCGATCACCATCCTGAGGGCCGTCGACGCTGGGGTCACCGAGCCGGTCACCGTGACGTCGTCGGCGAAGTCCTCTCCGGCGATCGGCGTGTTCACGGTGATCGTGGCTGCCGGGGGAGCTGGGGTCACGACCTCGCTGGTCACCTTCAGGATCTGGACGGTCCGCAGCGGCAGCACCGAGGTGAGCTTGCCCCCCTGGCCCACGCCGATCTTCGTCCCGGGCGGGATGGGGGTGCCGAAGTTCTCCGCGTCGACGACCTGGAGCTGCGTGCCCGGAGCGAGGCCGGTGTCCAGCTCGGACAGGAGCGTGGTTCCGTCCGAGGTGTTCATCACCACCAGGAAGACGTCGCTCCCCTGCGCGCGTCGATAGACCAGGGCCCCGGGCGCGGCCTCGTTGTCATAGAGGACCTCGAGCGTTCCGTGGGTGAACGCGCCGCTGCTCTTCCGGGCGTCGGCGAGACGCTTGAGGTACCCGTAGCGCTCCCCCTGCACGAACGAGTCACCCCTCGAGCCGAAGCCACCCGCGAACATCGAGGCGCGGGTCTCGGTGAAGTCCTGCTCGCTGCCGTAATAGACGATGGGGATGCCAGGAATGGTGAAGATGAACGCCAGCGCCTGGATGTACGCCTTGAGATTCCGGCCGGCGAGGAACCGCGGATTGTCGTGGTTGTCGATGAAGAGCGGCGTCGCGTATGGGTTCGGGTAGAGCGAGGGATCCATCAGCCGCCCGAGCCGGTAGGTCATGAAGGAGCTCGGTGCTCCGCCGTTGAACACCCGGGTGATCTCCGAGTACAGCGGGTAGGCCAGCACGGCGGGCAGCTCGGGAGTTCCGCCGTCGCCGAGATAGCTCGTCACCTTGCGGTCGGCCGCGTCGTCAAGCGGATCGGAGATCTCGTAGATCTCCCCGAAGGCGAAGAACCGGTTGCGCCCGGTCGATTGCGCCACCGCCATGATTCCCGGCGCGTCGGCCGCCGTCGACCAGAAGAAATCGTTCCAGAAGGCGTGCGGAACGTACTTGACGGTATCCACCCGGAACGCGTCGACGCCCACCTCCTTGATCCAGTACCCGTAGGAGTCGCGAAGCGCGGTGCGGACCGCCGGATTCTCCGAGTTCAGGTCGTCGAGGTCGGAGACCTGGTAGTTCGCCTCCTGGTTCGGGTCCAGGTAGTCGCTGATGGTGGGCGTCCAGTGGTAGATGCCCGCATCGCGCTGGGCCGCGTCCCGCGGGTCGTCCTGATCGAACGGCGGCTGCTCGGGCTTCGCCGTCGGCACCGCCTGCGTGTTCATCACCACGTTCTTCGTCACATCCGACGGGTCGTAGGTCGGTGAGTAGGTGAAGAAGTTCCCCATGTGGTTCGGGACGACGTCCTGGATGAGGTACATCCCGCGCCGGTGCAGGGCGTCGCTGAGCGCCTTGTAGGTGTCGAGCGTGCCGACGTGCTCGTCCACCTTCTTGAGGTGACGCGCCCAGTACCCGTGGTACCCGCCGGACTCCTGCAGCGGGTCCCACCACATGTTGGCCACGGGGGGCGTGATCCACACCGCGGTCGCGCCGAGGCCCTGGATGTAGTCCAGCTTGTCGATGACGCCCTGGAGATCTCCGCCCGAGTACTTGTCGCCGTCGGTCTGGTCGAACTCGTTCTGGTGCTGGTCGTCGTTGCTCGGGTCGGCGTCGTTGAAGCGGTCGATCATCACGAAGTAGACGACCTGCTCCTCCCACGTCGGTGAGGCGACGTGGAGCAGCCCCGCATCGGGAAGGCCCGAGTCAGGCGTCCCGCCTCCGTTGTTGTCCGACGACGAGCACCCGAGCGCCAGCAGGCCGCCCGCGAGCCACCACGCCCAGCGACGAAGCGCGTTCATCAGGAGAGCCTCCCCGGGTCGACCCACCGCCCGTCCCTCGCACCCGGGATCTACGACGAACCCGGGGCATGACGCACGCCTCGCGCCGTCCGTGTCCCTGCCGGGTGTCCGGCGACCGCGCCCGCCGGGCTGGACCCTCACGCGGGGTCCGGGCCGGCACCCGGGATGTGTGCCGCCCGGCGCCGGTGCGACCCCCCCTCCGTGCCTGGCAGACTGGAGGTCCCTCCTCGATGCGCTGGTCGCTCGTCCTCCTCGCGGTGCTGCTGATCGCCGGCGCGGTGAGCGCGGTCGTGTTCCGCCGCCCCGCCACTGCACGGCCGCCTGCGGTCGTTCCCACCGTGGATCTCGCCGCCGACGCCGGGCTCAGCGACGACGAGGTGTTCGCCGCCAGCATGGCGCGGCTCGCGGAGGCCAAGCGGCGGTCGGAGGAGGAGGCCGCGGCCGCCCACCCCGACGCGAGCGCGCCCCTCGCCGAGGCCCGTCCCGGTGCCGGCGGTGCGCTCACCGACCTCGAGGCGGCGAACGACGGGGGGGTCTCGCCGCTGGTGCGAGCAGAGCTCGAGACGCTCGCGCGGATGCTCCTCGACAGCCAGTACCCACCCGCCGTCGAGCGAGTCCACGCGCTGTTCCGGGACCACTCGCCCGCCGCCGTGCCGGGGCTCGAGCTCCTCGCCATCAGCGCCGGACGGCGCGCCCGCGCGGGAGGGGCCCACCAGATCACGCCGGTCCTGGCCCGCCTCCAGGAGCTGCCCACCTCGGACGCAAAGGTACGGGGTCCGCTGGCGCAGCTCCTCGGGACGATGGCGCTGGCCTCGGCCCGGGAGGGCCAGCCCGAGCGCTCCCGGCAACAGGCCCGCGCGGCGCTCGCCCTCGACGAGCGCACCCCGGACGCGTTCCTCGCGCTCGGCGAGTACCAGTTCCAGGACAACGACCTCGCCGGCGCGCTGGACACCTGGGAGAACGGGCTCCGGTTGAACCCGGACAGCGAGGCGCTCAGCCGTCGCCTCGAGCGAGGGCGGGCCGAGTCGCAGCGGCTGGGAGCGCTCTGCCGCCTCTCCTCGGAGCACTTCGTCGCCGCGTTCGACTGCGGACCCGGCGCCTTCGCAGCCCGGACCTCCCTGGACATCCTCGAGGCGGCCTACCGCTCGGTGGGGCAGCTCTTCGAGATCTTCCCCGAGGGGCCCGTCCCCGTCGTCGTCTATCCGGAACGCAGCTTCGACAAGGAGGGGCATGCCAGCTGGTCCGCCGCAGTCTACGACGGGAAGATCCGGCTGCCCGCCGCCGGCGCCGACCCCCACTCGCTCGCCTTCCGCGGAACGCTCTTCCACGAGTACGCGCACGCGCTCCTGCACCGCGCGACCGCCGGGAAGAGCGTCCCCACCTGGCTCAACGAGGGGCTGGCCGAGGTCGCTCGCTACCGCGCCGACACCGGACCTGCAGCGCGCTGCCTGCTCGATGCCCACTCCTTTCGCCTCCGCTCGCTGGAGGGCAGCTTCCAGGGCCTGAACCACGACGCGGCCTGGTACGCGTACCTCGAGTCGCGGCACGCGACGGAGCGCCTCCTCGAGCGGTTCGGCGAGCAGGGGGTTCGCGCCGTCCTGGCCGAGGTGTCCAGGGGCGCTCCGTTCGCCGTCGCGTTCGAGAAGGCGCTGGGCGCCGAGTACGCCGCCTTCACCACCTCGTTCGACGCCGAGGTGCACCGCTGAGCCCTCGGGAACGAGGGCCGGAGTCCGGGCCGTCCTCTCCGAGATGTCCACCGGCGCACCGTTCGCGCCCGCCTTCGAGCACGCGCTGGGCGAGAGCGACTCCAGCTTCGCTTCCGCGTTCGACGCCGAGGGGCACCGCTGATACGTCAGCGGCCATGAATCTGGAGCTCGAAGGAAAGCGGGCGCTGGTGACCGGTTCCACCGCGGGCATCGGCTGGGCCATCGCCGCCGGACTGGCCGCGGAGGGCGCGGACGTCGTCCTCAACGGGCGCACCGAGGCGCGGGTGCGCGCGGCCGTCGAGCAGGTCCGGTCCCGGCATCCGCGAGCCCGGGTGCGTGGCGTTGCCGCCGACCTCGGCACCGCCGAGGGCTGCGCGCGGGTGGTGCGCGAGGCCCCCGAGGTGGACGTCCTGGTGAACAACCTCGGCATCTTCGCCGCGGTGCCCTTCGAGGACATTCCCGACGCCGAGTGGATACGCTTCTTCGAGGTGAACGTCCTCAGCGGCGTGCGGCTGGCCCGTGCCTACCTGCCGGGGATGAAGTCGCGGAACTGGGGACGCATCCTCTTCATCTCCAGCGAGAGCGCGCTGCAGATCCCGGTGGAGATGATTCACTACGGGACCACCAAGACCGCGCAGCTCGCCGTCGCCCGCGGCCTCGCCGAGACCACCCGCGGAACCGGGGTCACCGTGAACTCCATCCTCGCCGGGCCCACCCGGAGCGAGGGTGTGGCCACCTTCGTCGAGGGCCTGGCCGCGCAGCAGGGCGTGCCCGCGGCGCAGGTGGAGCGCGACTTCTTCTCGTCCGCACGGCCCACCTCGCTGCTGCAACGCTTCGCGACGCCCGAGGAGATCGCGGCGTTCACCGTCTTCGTGGCCAGCGGCCAGGCCTCGGCGGTGAACGGCGCCTCGCTGCGCGTGGACGGCGGCGTGGTGCGGGCGATCGTCTAGGAGCGGTAGACCAGCACCGGGACCGTGCAGTGGGTGAGGACCCGCTGGGTCTCGCTCCCGAGGAGCATCCCCGCCACGCCGCGGCGACCGTGCGAGGCCATGAAGACCAGATCGCAGCCGTGCCGCTGCGCGGTCTCGATGATCGCCTGCCAGGGCGCGTCGTTCACCACCGAGACGACCTCGCAGGGGACGCCGGCGGCGGTGGCCTTGGCGCGCGCATCGCCCAGGACCTCCCGGGCGCGGCTCTCGTGCGCGCGCTCGTACTGCGTCGGCGTCACGGTCACCAGGAACGGGTCGTATCCCGTCAGATGGAACGGAGGCGAGACGGTCAGCGCGGTGATGCGAGCGCCGAGCGACCGCGCGAAGGCGATCGCCTCGCCCACCGCGCGGTCGGAGAGATCGGAGCCATCGGTCGGGACCAGGATGTGCTTGTACATGGTCACGCTCCTTCCCCGGACGGACTCTCTCACGGTCGCGCGCCGGCGGCAGCTCCCCCGGAGGTCGCGGCGCGTCATGCCGTCGGGTCCTGAGCGCTCGTGCGCCCCGCCGTTGCGCGTGCCCCCTCGCCGTGAATAGCTCATTTCCATGCGCTCGAGCCGGCGGCCGCATCCGTGTCTTCAGGCCTCGGTGGTCCTCGCCCTCGTCGCCTGCGCCCATGTCCCGCCCCCCACGCCCGACGCCGTGCCTGGGCCCGGCATCTCGGACGCCGAGCGGAAGGCGCTCTCCGGGACGTGGCTCTACGCCGGCGGCGATGCGGAGCTCGCCACCGTCGACCCGGCGGTCGAGCGCGCCACGGCGGACATGGGGTTCCTCGCGCGGGGCATCGCCGCCCAGGCGCTCCGGGCGCGCGCCCTGCCGCGAAACCTGTACACGCTGAGCTTCGACGGACCCACCGCGACCATCGTCACGCCGGACCATCCCACCGAGCGGGGCGACGTCGGCGGTCCGCCGGTCGGCGTCACCGACCGCTTCGGAGACGAGAACCAGACCACCTTCCGCATGCGGGACGGCGCGCTGGTCGAGGCCGGGAAGAGCTCCGATGGCTCCGGCGAGACCGTCTTCACCCCCGACCCCGACGGTCGAACGCTCCACGTCCGGCGCCTCATGGAGAGCAGCCGGCTGTCCGCGCCGGTGGATCTGACGTTCAGCTACAGGCGTCAGGAGTGACCCCGTCCCCGACGTGAGGGCGGCTCTCCACCCCGCAGTGGGGCGGAGTCCTCCCGTCGCGGCCCGCGCCCACATCGTGCCATTGACGCGTCCGTGCACGACCACGGGACGATGTCAGGCCCCGCTGGAGGGGAGCCCATGGCATCGCGCTGGACATCCCTGCTCGCGGCGGTCGCGCTCGCGCTCGCCTGCTCCGGCAACATCACCGGGCCCGGTGGGCCGGGGGGCCCGGGCGGCGGCGGCGGCGGGGGTGGCGGCCCGGACGACGAGCAGTTCCCCGCGCTGCTCCTGCAGCCCTACGGCGGCCCTTCGATCGACGTGTACGACAACACGTTCCTCGGCTACGCACAGCTGAAGGGGAAGGTCGCGGCGGTCTTCGGTGACGCCTGGGTCCGTGGCGGCGTGGACCAGTTCCAGGCGAACATCGGCCTCCTCGGTGGCGCGGACTTCACCTCGCACTTCGTCGAGGCGCGGGTCGCCACGCCCGATTTCCTTCTCGCCCTGGACTCCCTGAGCAAGGACGTGTGCTCGGCGGCGGTCACCGCGGCGAGCGGCCCCTTCACCGGCCTCGACCTCGCGGCCCCGGTCGTCGATTCACCGCCCTCGAGCTCGACCACCTTCCGGGGCGAGAACGCGTCTACCCTCGACACCGACCCCTCCACGCTCCTCAAGGCCTCGACCGGGGTGAAGGCCGGCAGCGCGGGCTGGAACCTCTACGCCAACGGGACGCTCCTCACTCGCTCGGCGATCTCCTCCCCCGTGACTGACGCGTACACGCTGACCGTCCGGGCACGCTCGACGCCGGTGAGCGGCGTCTACGCCCACATGCGGATCCTCGTCGGGGGCAACGTGGTGAAGGAGGTCGACACCACCGCGACCAACGCCGACTACGCCTGGACCGGCACCCTCAACGCCGGGTCCGCGCCGGTGGGAGTCGCCTTCACCAACGACGCGAACAGCAGCACCGAGGACCGGAACCTCATCGTCGATCAGCTCACCGTCTCCGGCCCCAACAGCCCGAGCACCGGAACCACCCGCGAGACCGCGGCCCGCGCGGCCATCGACCAGCTCTACCGGAAGCTCCTCTTCCGCCGGCCCACCACCGCCGAGAGCGGGGCGGCGTACGGGCTGCTGAAGGATCTGGTCGCCGTCGGCGCGGCGCAGGAGCCGCAGGATGCGTGGAGCGGGGTGTGCGAGGCGCTCGTCCGGCATCCGGACTTCCTCTGGACGCTCCCGCCGTCGCGCCCGAGCACCACCGGCGCCGAGAAGGAGACGCTGCTCCTGGTGAAGGTGGCCCAGGACCTGGTCGCGCGGCCGCCGACCGACGGGGAGATCCAGGCCTTCACCTCCGGAGCGAAGGCGCTCGACCAGATGGTCGACGGCTGGCTCGCCTCGCCGGAGTTCAACGCCTACGCCTACTACAAGATGCGCATCCGGACCGAGAGCGACGGCACGAGCGACTCGGACGAGCCGGCCCGGCTCTGGACCCGCATCCTCACCACGGGCGCGTCCTACCGGGACCTCCTCACCGGCGACTACGGGGTGGACACCTCGTTCCAGCCCGTGGCCCGCGGCCCCGAGCACGGAAACACCGGCGCGCTGACCATGAAGGGCTACATCCAGCACAAGCCCGGGCTCCCTCACTACAACTACCCGGCCCGCGTCCTCTCCGACTTCATGGGCTACGTCTTCGAGGTTCCGCCCGAGGTGATCGCGATGCGCATCGGCGCCACCGCCTCGAGCACGGTGGATCCGAACAGCATCTGCTTCACCTGCCACCAGCTGCTGACCCCGCTCGCCTATCAGCGCAGCCGCTGGTCGGACGACGGCACGTACCAGACCACCAACGCGGACGGGAAGACCATCGACGACTCGGACCACGGGCTGGTCGCGGGCTACCCCTACAAGGGAGAAGGGATGGCGGCGTTCACGGCCCAGGCGGTGAAGAAGGAGCGCTTCGTCCGCCAGACGCTCCAGGCCGAGTTCAACCTCCTCTTCGGGCGCCCGATGCGCTTCGATCAGGACGAGCGCGTCCTCTACAAGCAGCTCTGGGACACCCTCGCGGCGTCGAACGGCGACCTGCGCACCACGCTGAAGCTGATGGTGGCCTCTCCGCAGTACCAGGGGAACTGACCATGCACCGGCGCTCCTTCCTCAAGGCGGTGGCGGGCGGCTCGGTCATCACCACCCTGGACTGGCTGCGGTGGTTCCGGTCGTTCGGGGTTCCGGGGACGGCGAAGGAGCTGGGCATCGCCACCGCCGCCGCTCAGGCCGCAGCCGAGCCGCACTACCTCGTCTACTGGTTCCAGGAGGGCGGCTGGGACGGGTACTCGATGTTCAACCCGCTCGACACTCGCAACGACGCGACGCTCGTCATCCCGGCGGGGACGCTGACCCCCAACCCCTCCTGGAGCGACCAGCTCTATCGCCCCTCGGGCTACGGCACGGCTCCGAACGACCCGCCGAAGACGCAGGGAAACATCACCTACGGCTTCCTCGCCGCGGACGGCATCGGCTCGCTGGCAAACGATCTCGCGGTGGTGAGCAGCCACCACGGCAACGAGTTCCACTCCGGCGGCCGCTGGGACTACCACTACGGAAAGTACAGCCACAGCCTGAGCGCCAAGCGGGGCGACGACGAGCGCACGGTGATGCAGGCGTTCTGCGAGGCCTACGGCGCGAGCACGCTGCTCCCGCACATCTCCTGGCACCGCTGGCTGTCCGACGGCGAGCTCTCCCTGGCCAACTACCCCGAGGGCACCGGGTACTACGAGAAGCTCGGGCCCCCGTTCGCGCACACCATCTACGGAAAGCTGCCCGAGGACATGCGCAATCGCCTGCGCCAGATCCAGGGCCTCACCGCGAACGCGCGCGACGCCCGCATCCGGACCTTCGTGGACGATCTCCACCGGAACTTCGTCGCCGACAAGAACAGCGAATCGGTGAAGGCCTTCGCCTCGGCGGTGCAGATCCACCAGTCGCTGGTGGGCGGCAGCGTCACGGTGGACCCGAACACGATGTTCACCGACTCCGCGCTCCGCTCCGCGTTCAACATCCAGCCGTCGGACGAGACGACCAGCGCGGCCGAGGTGAACGGCAACCCGGCGCGCTCGAAGGAGTGCCCGAACACCAACGTGCAGGCGATGATGACCTACGAGCTCATGACCAAGGGGCTCTCCATCGCCTTCTGGATCGAGAGCCGCGACGTCCGCGGGTTCGACACGCACTACCCACGCCGCGGCGTGTTCCAGTACAGCAACCCCCGAGGGCAGACCAACCAGCTCTCGCGGATGCGGACGGACCTCTGGTCTCCGCTGGTCACCCTCGTCGCGAAGCTCAAGGCGACCCAGCACCCGGTGACCGGCAAGTCCTACTGGGACCACACCACCATCGTCCTCGCCTCGGAGATGGGACGGATGATGGGCGCCGACGCGAGCAGCATCCTCCAGTCGGCGGACAGCGACGCGGACAAGTACAGCCAGATCATGGACCAGGACGTCTGCCAGCACTGGCTGGTCAGCTCGGTGGCGTTCCTCGGCGGGACCGTGCAGGGGAACCGCCAGTGGGGCCGGGTGGGGACGGTGACCCAGGACGCGATCCCCATTCTCCCCGACGGCACGCTCGACCCCGCGTTCGACCCGGTGACCGGCCTGCAGAAGGCAGGGACCACGCCCAGCTCCAGCGGCTTCGTCTCGGACTGCGGCCACGCCTACGCGACGGCGCTCCACCTCTCCGGGCTCGACCCGGACGCGCTGCGTTCCCAGGGGAAAGGGAAGAACACCTCCCCGCCCATGCGCTTCATCAAGCGGTGATCCGGCTGCAGGCGCTCCGGGGTGTGCTTGTCGGCGGGCGGCCCGCGGAGGGACGTTCCCTGGCTCCATGGACTCCCGCTCTCCGCTGCTCGATCGCGCCCTGCTTCACGCTCGTTCCTGGATCGCCTCGCTCGACGACCGAACCGTGCGGCCCACGGCGTCGCTCGAGGAGCTGACCCGCGCGTTCGGGGGAGACCTCCCCGAGGAGGGACAGGACCCGGCGGCGGTGCTGGATCTCCTCGCGGGCGCGGGCGAGCCGGGGCTGATGGCCACCGCCGGCCCCCGCTTCTTCGGGTTCGTCATCGGCGGGAGCCAGCCGGTCGCCCTGGCAGCCGACTGGATCACCTCCGCCTGGGACCAGAACGCGGGGCTGTACGTCGCCTCGCCCACGGTGGCCGTCGTCGAGGACACGGCGGGGAGGTGGTTGAACGGGCTGTTCGGGCTGCCGGCCGACGCGGGCGTGGGCTTCGTCACCGGCGGTCAGATGGCCAACTTCACCGGGCTCATCGCCGCCCGCCACGCGCTGCTGGCCCGGTCGGGCTGGGACGTGTCCGAGCAGGGGCTCTTCGGAGCGCCGGAGATCCACGTGGTGGTCGGCGAGGAGGTGCACGTCACCATCCTCCGGGCGCTGCGCTTCCTCGGGATGGGGCAGGCGCGGGTGAAGCGGGTGCGTGCAGACGCGCAGGGGCGGATGGATCCGGCCGCGCTGCCGGCCGTGCTCGAGTCGTGTCGCGGGCCCACGCTGGTCTGCGTGCAGGCCGGCAACGTCAACACCGGGGCGACGGACCCGATGGAGCCGCTCATCGGCGCAGCCCGCGCCCACGGCGCCTGGGTGCACGTGGACGGCGCGTTCGGGCTCTGGGGAACCGCGAGCCCGCGCACCAGGGACCAGCTGAAGGGAGTCGACGCGGCTGACAGCTGGGCGGTGGACGCACACAAGTGGCTGAACGTGCCCTACGACTCGGGAGTGGCCATCGTGCGCGACGCGACCGCGCTGGCCCGGGCGGTGGGCACCTCCGCGAGCTACCTCGTGCGGTCCAGCGGGCTCCGGGACGGAGTGGACTTCGTGCCCGAGTTCAGCCGGCGAGGCCGGGGCACGCCGGTCTACGCCACGCTGCGCGCGATGGGGCGCAGAGGCGTGGAGGCGCTGGTGGACCGCTGCTGTGCGCTCGCCCGGCGCTTCGCGGAGAGGCTGGGGAGCGTTCGAGGCGTGCACGTGCTCAACGAGGTGGCGCTGAACCAGGTGCTCGTGCGCTTCGACCCGCCGGGCGGCGGCGACGCGGACGCGTACACGCGCGAGGTCATCGCTCGCGTGCAGGCGGACGGGACCTGCTGGCTCGGCGGGAGCCGGTGGAAGAACCAGGACGTGATGCGGATCAGCATCTCGGGGTGGAACACGACCGACGAAGACGTCGACCGGTCCGCGGCGGCGATCCTGCGCTGTGCTGGACGGTCCTGACGTTCTCCCCGGGCCACGGCGCGACGCCCGGGTTACGCTCCAGGCATGCGCCTCTCGACCTTTCTCTGTGCCCTCGCGCTGCTCGCGGCCCCGGTCGCGCTCGCGAGCGACGACGCCACGCTGACCTCCGACGCCCGGGCGGTCGTCGAGACCTTCAAGAAGAAGGACGCCAACATCGAGAAGTTCTTCCGTTCGGCGGCGGGGTGGGTGGTCTTCCCAACCATCGCCAAGGGCGGCTTCGTGGTCGCCGGCGCCGGTGGGGACGGCGTGCTCTTCGTGGGCGGGCACCCGGTGGGGAGGTCGAGCATGGGCCAGGCCAGCGTCGGCCTGCAGCTCGGCGGTCAGACCTACTCGGAGATCATCTTCTTCGAGAACGCAGCCACCCTGAGCGAGTTCAAGAAGGGGAACTTCGCGCTCGCGGCGCAGGCGTCGGCGGTGGCGCTCTCGGCCGGCGCGGCGGCCGCGGCCAACTACGAGAACGGGGTGGCGATCTTCACCGCCACCAAGACCGGGCTCATGTACGAGGCGAGCGTGGGCGGCCAGAAGTTCGGGTACCAGCCCTTCGGTGCCCCGAAGAAGTGAGCACGGACGAGCTCGTCCGCCGCCCGGCGGAGCGCGGTGCCGAGGACTGGGGCAAGACGCCCCCCCGGGACGAGGATCACTCGTTCCTCGAGGGTCCGCGCAACCGGCCGCTGGAGCTGCTCTGGGTCCTCCGCACCGCAGGCGAGTTCGTGAAGTGCTTCCGCCAGCTGCACTTCGTGGGGCCGTGCGTGACGGTGTTCGGCTCCGCTCGCTACGCCGAGGGGAACCCGGCCTACGCGCTCACCCTGCGGATGGGCGCGGCGCTGGCCCGGGAGGGCTTCACGGTGATGACCGGGGGCGGTCCGGGATTGATGGAGGCGGCCAACCGGGGCGCGAAGGAGGCGGGCGGGGTCTCCGTGGGCTGCAACATCGTGCTCCCGGTGGAGCAGAAGCCGAACACCTACCTCGATCGCTGGGTGGAGACGCGTTCGTTCTTCGTTCGCAAGGTGGTGCTGGCCAAGTACTCGTACGCCTTCGTCGCGGCGCCGGGAGGTCTCGGCACGCTGGACGAGCTGTTCGAGGTGGCGGTGCTGGTGCAGACCGGGAAGATGCGCGACTTCCCGCTCGTCCTTCTGGGAGTCGAGTACTGGAAGCCGCTGATCGACTACCTTCGCGACCGGCTGGTGCCGGCGCGGACCATCGACGCCGCGGACGTGGATCGATTCCGGCTGACGGATTCGCCCGAGGAGGCGGCGGAGTACATCCGGGAGGTCGCGCTCGCGAGGTTCGGGCTCAGCTCCCGGCCGCGGATGCCAAAGCGCTGGTGGCTCCTCGAGCGCTGAAGTGCTCCGGGGCTACTTCTTCTTCCGCTCGGTCTCGGCGACCTGCTTGTAGTCGTAGGTCGGGTAGAAGTCGGTGCGGAACGCGCCCCAGGCGCTCTGCTCCAGCGCGAGGTTCACGTCGCGGAGCCGGTCCGCCGGAAAGCGGAGGGTCACCACCTGGCCGATGCCCATCATCACGTACCAGGAGACGACCTCGGTGCCGGCCGGCGGGAACTTCTGGAAGAACCCGTTCTTCTCCAGCTCGGCGCGGATCTCGGCGAGGGTCTTCGACTGATCGTGGCGAAGGAAGACGGTGAGCAGCATCTGCCCCTGCTGGGCGCTCGGGGCGGTGGTCTGGCCACCGGCCGGGGCGTCGACGAGCAGCAGGCAAAGGAGGGGGAGGGCGAGGAGTCGAGGGCGCATGCGCGCAAGGTAGCGACAGCCTGCCGCACGTTCGGGAGCTCCGGGCCGTCTGTTGTGTGACGGCGAACGAGACGATGCCCGGAGGCCGGGATCGGATGGGCCCGCGTCGCATCGGGGCCACCGTGCATCCAGACGACCTCTGCACGGCAGGACGGCGCGCGACCCTCGGCCACGCGCCGCCCTCCGGCTACGCTGCTCTCGACGCTACCGCGACTAGCTGCGGGTCGTTCCGCACTGGGCGCGGAAGTCGTGCAGCTTGCCCTGCGACGGCTCCAGCTTCAGCGGGGCCTGGTCGTCGGAGACGAAGGCCATCTGCGAGCCGTCCTGGCACTTGAGGTCGGCAGCGGGCTGCACCTTGACCGTCACCTCCTTGTCGGAGGGCAGGTTGTCGATCTGGTACGAGCAGCGGCCCTTGCTCGGGCGGATGCTCGAGTGGCCCACCTGGGTGTCACCGACCGCGGCGACGACCGCCAGGTTGCTGCAGACATCGGAACCGGCCGTGGCCTCGGGAACGACGATCACGCCCGTCACGGAGCTGTTGTAGGTGTACTCCAGCCGCGGATCGACGCCCGAACCGGAGGTGGCGCACGCGATGGCGCCGAGGAAAGCGAGTGCTGCGATGACTGGCTTCACGGTATCTCCCAAGAAGAAGTGAACGCGGACGAGTCCACTCGAGTGGTCCCCTCCGGGTGCCGGTACGGGCCTGGCGCTGGGGTGATTGCGTCCCGAGTTCGGACAAAACAACCACAGTGTCGTCAGGAGAGCGCCGGCACAGTGCTCGCTGCGCACACGACACCGCTCGCTGCAGCCATTGCGAGCTGGTGCAGCGAATGGAATCGCTGCCAGGAGCTGCGGTGATCCACGCCGTCCGATGGCTCCGTGTGCTGGTCCTCCTGCAACTGGTCCGGCTCGCCGTCGGCGCCTTCTTCGAGCTCGTGCCGCAGGAGGCGTACTACGTCTTCTACGCGCGCCATCCGGCGCTCTCGTACTTCGATCACCCGGGTGTGCTGGCGTGGGCGCTCGCCCTGCCGGCGAGGCTCCATCCGCCGCCCGCCATCGCCGTGCGGCTCGTCCCCTTCCTGTTCGCCGCGGTGACACTCGCGGGCGTCGTGCGCCTGGCGCGCCGCCTCGTGCCCGGAGCTCCGGGCACGGCGGTCCTGCTCCTGGCAACCACCGGCGCGTTCAGCGTTCTCACCGTCGTCGCGCTGCCGGACGCGCCCCTCGTCGCAGCCTGGACGTGGGCGCTCTGCTTCCTCGCCGACGCGCTCCTCGACGAGCGCGACCGCGCGTGGCTGCCGGCCGGACTCTGCGCCGGGCTCGCCTTCGACTCCAAGTACACCGCCGCCTTCCTCCTCCTCGGCACGGGCGTCCTGCTCCTCCTGCTGCCTCGCGGACGGCGCGCGCTCCGGACTCCCTGGCCCTGGCTCGGCCTGCTCGTCGCGGGCCTCGCGACGTCGCCGGTGTGGATCTGGAACGCACGGCACGACTGGGTCTCGTTCCTCTTCCAGACCGCAGGACGGGTGGAGCACGCGCGCGGCCTGTCAGCGTGGAACTTGCTCGGCCTGGTGGGGTCGCAGCTGGTCCTCGTGCTTCCCCCGCTGCTCTGGGTCTGGGGACGGGAGGCGGTGCACGCCATCCCGCGCATGCTCCGCGGCGCGCTTCCGCCGGAGGAGCTGTTCCTCGCGGCCTTCTCGCTCGTGCCTGCGCTCGTGCTCCTGGTGGTGAGCCTGGGCGCCGTGGTGAAGCCCAACTGGCCCATGCCGCTGTGGGTCGCCGGAGCGCTCTGGGCGGCGAGGCGTTCCGGCCCCGGACTGCTGCGCTGGAACGTCGCGGCCTCGGCGCTGGTCCACGCGGTCGTGCTGGTGGAGCTGTTCGCGTACCCGGTGCGCCTGGGCGATGACACCTGGGTTGGCTGGCGCTCGCTCCGGGAGCAGACCCGCGCCCGCCTCGCGCCGGGAGAGTTCGCCTTCTCCGCGGACGACTACAAGACCACCGCCGAGCTGCTGCTCGACGGAACCGTGGAGTCCTACGGGCGCAATCTCCTCGGGCAGCCCGCGCTCCAGTTCGACCTGGTGGGCCTGGACGTGAAAGCGCTGGGCGGACGGAACGGCCTCTTCCTCGACTCCGACCCACGCACGTTCGACGACGGCCCGTCCGGACCACCACCGGCGTCCCTCGTTCCTCGCTGCGCCCGGGTCGAGGGGGAGCCGCCGCTGCTGGTCCGGCGCGGCGACCGCATCGTGCGGCGCTTCCGTGCCTGGCGCTGCGTGGGCTACCTGCCGCCGCCCGGCCCGGGAAGCTAGACCCAGGCCTCGAAGAGGTTGTTCAGCGACTCGGCCAGCCCCGGGTGCGGATAGATGGCGTCCTTGAGGACGGTCCAGGGCAGGTCACCGAGCATCGCGGTCTGCACCACCGAGGCCAGCTCACCGCCCTCGAATCCCAGGGCGGCGAAACCGAGGATCCGGTCCGTCTCGGCGTGCACCACCGCGCGGAGCACGCCACGCGTCTCGCCTGCCTCGATGGCCCGGGCGACCGATGTCATCGGCAGTCGGGCCACCCGGATGGGGATCCCGCGCGCGCGCGCCTCGGCCTCGGTGATGCCCACCCGACCGAGCTGGGGATCGGTGAACAGCGTGTAGGGGAGGATGCGGCCCGCCCGCGAGCGCGGAGGTCCGTCGAGCAAGGACGCGCGGAGCACGCGGAAGTCGTCGTAGGACGCGTGGGTGAACTGCGGCGCTCCGGTGACGTCGCCCACGGCGTAGACGCCCTCGGCGGAGGTCCGCAGGCCGTCGTCCACCCGGATGAAGCCGTGCGCATCGAGCGCGATGCCTCCCGCCGGACAGTCCAGCGCGTCCGAGTTGGGCGTGCGGCCCACCGCCACCAGGAGGTCGCTGCCCTCGAGGACCTCGCCGCTCTGGAGCTCGAGCCGGATGCCTGCCGCGGTGCGCCCCGTGCGTCGTGCGCGCGCGCCGAGGTGGAGGGTGATGCCGTCCTCGCGGAGGATCTGCTCCAGGGTCCGGGAGATCTCCTCGTCCTCCCGCGCCGCCAGCCGCGGGCCGCCCTCGACGATGGTGACCTCCGCTCCGAGACGGCGGAAGATCTGACCGAGCTCGAGCGCGATGAACCCCCCGCCGAGGATCAGCAGGCGGGAAGGGAACTCGGCGACGGTGAGGATCGACGACGAGTCGAGGGTCTTCACCGACGCCAGGCCTTCCAGCTCCGGCACGCGGGGCCGGACCCCGGTGTTCAGCACCACCAGCGGCGCGGAGTGCTCCTCGGTCGTTCCATCCTGGGCGGTCACCCGGATCCGCCGAGGGCCGATGAAGCGGGCCTCGCCTCGCAGGAGCGTCGCGCCGGCGTCACGGAGCCGCCGCTCGCCTCCGGCCCGGAACTGCCTGACCACGGACTGCTCGCGCTCGCGAACCTCGGGCCAGCGGGCACGAGGCGAGAGCGGCTCGAGCCCGAACTCGGCGGCGCGGCCTGCCAGCGCGGCGACCCGCGCGCTCGCGACCAGGGTCTTGGTCGGCGTACATCCAACGTTGATGCACGTGCCCCCCACGTCCGCTCGCTCGACGATCGCCGTCCGCCGATTTGCCCGGGCCAGCGCCACCGCCAGCGGCACGCCCGCCTGACCGGATCCGATGACGAGCGCGTCCCAGGTCTGCATCGACACCGCACGTAGCACGTTGCGCTCATCGAGCACACAGCGGCTCCTTCCCTGCGCAGCAACCCACCTTGTTGTGTTCAGGCGCGGGCGTTCAGATCGCGCTCCTCCTCCTCGTGAGACCTCTCCCGTCTTCCACACGCAGCGCGCTCCGCGTTCTCCTGGTCGAGGACTCCGAGGCCGACGCGACCCTGATCGTGCATGCGCTCCAGACCGAGGGGCGGCTGGTGCGCTTTCACCGCGTGGACACCGCGGACGCGTTCCAGGAGGCGCTCCTCTCGGCGCCCTGGGACGTCATCGTCTCCGACCACCGCCTTCCCCAGTTCGACGCGCTCGAGGCACTGGCCCGCCTGCAAGGGAGCGGTCTGGATGTCCCGTTCATCCTCGTCTCGGGCACGGTGGACGAGGCGCGGGCCGTCGCGGCCATGAAGGCCGGAGCGCACGACTACCTGATGAAGGACAACCTCGCCCGGCTCGCGCCGGCGGTGGAGCGCGAGTGCGCCGAGGCCGCCCAGCGTGCGGCCCGCCGCCGGGCAGACGCGGCGCTCCGCCGGAGCGAGATGGACCTCCGGGCGGTGATGGAGCACGTGCCGGACGGGCTGCTCACCGTCAGCGCGGGCGGCCTGCTGGTGAGCATGAACCCCGCCGCCGAGCGCATCTTCGGCGTCGACGCGACGGAGGTCGTGGGTCGCCCCGCCGACGAGCTCCTCCCCCCGGGCTTCCAGGGCTACGTGGGGCAGGGGAGCCGGTCCAGCGAGGCCCGCCGGCGCGACGGGACCATGGTGCACCTCGAGCTGGCGGTGGCCGAGGTGCCGGGCGGCGATCAGCGGTCGGTGGTGAGCGTGCGCGACGTGACCGAGCGCAAGCGCCTCGAGGCCGAGGTGCAGCGCACCCAGAAGATGGACACGGTGGGAATGCTCGCCGGCGGCGTGGCCCACGACTTCAACAACGTCCTCACCGGAATCCAGAGCGCTGCGGCGCTGGCGCGCCTGGACCTCGCGGTGGACCACTCGGCCCAGACCGACCTCGCGGAGATCGAGCGGCAGTGCCAGCGGGCAGGTGCGCTGGTGCGGCAGCTGCTCGCCTTCGCACGCCGCCAGCCGCTCGCGCAGCGCTCGCTGAGCGTCAATCAGGTGGTGCTCGACGTGGAGAGCCTGCTCCGTCGAGTCATCGGGGAGCCGGTGAAGCTGCAGACCGAGCTCGCCGAGGACCTGTGGACCATCTCCGGCGACCCCGCGCAGCTGGAGCAGGTGCTGATGAACCTCTGCGTCAACGCCCGGGACGCCATGCCCGAGGGCGGGACGCTCACCGTCCGGACCCGGAACACCGAGCTGGACGCGGAGTTCGCGGCCCGGCACTCGACGGTGCCCGGAAAGCGGATGGTGGAGCTGTCGGTGCAAGACACCGGCGCGGGGATTCCCGCGGGCACGCTGGAGCGCATCTTCGAGCCCTTCTTCACCACCAAGGCGCCCGGACGCGGCACGGGCCTCGGCCTGGCCGTGGTCCACGGCATCGTCCGCCAGCACCAGGGCACGGTGGAGGTGTCGAGCGCGCCGGGCCGGGGCTCCACCTTCCAGATCCTCCTCCCGGCCATCGAGGGACTGCCGCTCGAGGTCGAGCGCAAGAAGCGGACGCCCGCACCGCGCACCGGGGGCACCGTTCTCGTGGTGGAGGACGACGCCGCGGTCCGCCAGGGGCTGGCCCGCCTGCTGGAACGGAGCGGGTTCCGGGCGCTGACGGCGGACGACGCCGAGTCAGCCCTCGCGCTGCTCGGAGGCGTGGCGGTGGACCTGGTCATCCTCGACGCCGTGCTGCCCGGGCTGAGCGGCATCGCCGCCTACCGCACCATCCACCAGCGACACCCCTCGGCACGGGTGCTGGTGGTGAGCGGCTACGGCGAGGGGCAGATGGATCCGGAGCTCCGCCGCGATCCGGGCACGAGCTTCCTGCAGAAACCCTTCACCCACCTCGAGCTGCTCGAGGCCGTGCAGCGGGTGCTCGGCTCCCGCGCGACGTCGTAGCGCGCGGCGCGGCGGAGGGCCGCGGGGCTCGCCGCCCCTCCGCTCACTGATGGAGGTCGGCCACCGGCGGGGGTGCCACTGGCGCCGGCGCGTCGAGCTGCGGGTACTCGTGCCGGAGGTCCTCGAGCAGCTGAGTGCGCGTCTCGGACGGTGGCCGGGACCGGATGCGCTCGACCTGCTCCAGGCCGCGCCGGAGGTTGCCCGCGCCGAGGTGCGCCCGCGCGCTCCAGGCAAGGAGCCGCACGTTGTCCGGGTCGGCCGAGAGCGCCTTCTCGAAGCGAAGAGCCGCCGCGGAGTACGACCGGGCGTGGTAGCTGCGCATGCCCTCGTTGAAGTTCCAGGCCGGCTCGTCCTCCAGCAGCTCCCGCCCGCGACCCTCGAGCGTCTTCGCCAGCTCCTCGTCACCCATCCGCCGCGCGGCCGAGACCGCGTTGGCGAACAGCGGACGGAAGCGGGGGAACTGCTCCACCGACGCCTCGAGGAGATCGAGCGCCTCGCGGTCGTGCCCGGTCTGGAGCAGCACCAGCGAGAGGTTGTTCGGCACCTCCGGGGTGCGGGGCGAGTGCTGGTGGAAGAAGCGGAGGATCTCCTCGGCGTGCTTCACGTCCCCGGCGAGCATCCGCTGAACCGCGACGTTGTTCTGGAAGAGGACGAAGGCCTCGGCGTCGGACACGTCGTCGTAGAGCGAGAAGCGCCACGGCGAGGTGTGGATGCTGCCGAAGTCGACGATCACCGACTGGTCCCAGGAGGCATTGCGTCCGAGCGCGACTGCCATGTGCGACGACTCGAAGAATCGACCTCCGGCCTCCCAGGTCACCGGCAGCTGCGTGATGCGGACGAACCGCACCGGCACGTCCAGGCTCCGGGCGAGGGCGACCAGGAGGTTCGCGTAGCTCATGCAGTCGCCCCGCCGCGCGGCGAACGCCTTCTCGGCGGTGAGCGAGCTCTGGGTCTGGTACTGGAAGGCGAGCCCGTCGGCCTCGGCCAGGAAGCGGACCACCTTCAGGAGACGGGACTTCTCGGTGCCCGCGTAGCCGACCTTCTCCCGCGCGAGGGAGCGGATCTGCGGTGAGAGGCGGAGCGGGGATTCGAGGACCAGCCCCTCGGCCCGGGCCTCGTCGACCCATTCATCGGTCGGGGTGCGGCCGGCACTGGCGGTGGCACACCCCGACGCGAGGACCAGGACGACGGCGACGGCCAGCAGCTTGGCCACCACGGGACTCCTCCGAACAACTCCCCTCGGCTCGAGCTCAGGAGAAGTCTAGGTCCAGGGAGGGCCGGGAGGCCAATGCGCGCAGCCAGCGGGCCCCGGGAGGCAGGCGTTGACTCGTGGCGGCACGGGCGGTTATACGCGCGGACCCTCGCGCAGCCAGGCGAGCGGGAGCGTAGCTCAATTGGCAGAGCAATGGACTCTTAATCCATAGGTTGTGGGTTCGATTCCCTCCGCTCTCAACTGACGGCGGCACGTGGCTCTCCCCTCGGGGAGGCGACCCATGTGCCGCCGTCGCCGTTTCGGGGGTGACGGTTCGGTGACGCGAGCGCGCCTCCACCGTGTCGAATCCCGTGGAATTCCCGGACGTTCCAGGCTGGGTGGACGGCGGCTGCCGTTACCGTTGGTAACGCTCCGTTACCCATCCACACGCCGCGGAGCCTGCCCTCGCTCGCAAGTGCTTGAGGAGCGCAGGGAAGTCCTCCTGGAACGTGGATTGCCTACAGCGGTGCCAAAAAAGTTGTCTCGCCGTCTGGCCACACACCACCGGTGTGCCCTTTGGCAGCATTCACCTGGAGAGGGGACGAATGAGGTCACAAACCTGGAAGTCGTGTCTCGGAGTGCTCTGCCTGATGGCGGCGGGCACGGCAAACGCTGCGAAGATCTCCTTCAGCGACAAGGGCTTCATCGACGTCGGCGGCCTGGTTCAGGCGCAGTACCGGATCGAGCAGGACGCGGCGGGCTCCGGGCACGACCCGTCCAACGACTTCCTGCTCCGCAGGGCGCGCCTCATCATCGCCGGCCAGTTCAACGACAACATCGGGTTCCTGGTCGACACCGACGTGTCCTACGCGGGGACCGGGCCCGGAACGACCGCCGGTCTCCCGGCCGCGGCGAGCGCCCCCGGTGGAGCCGCCCCCACCGCCACCAGCGTCTACAACGGCATCTACCTCCTCGACGCGGTGGCCACCTACAAGGTGGGCAAGGAGTTCATGCTCGACGCGGGCCTGATGCTGCTCCCGTCGCTGACGCACAACGGGCTCACCTCGGGCAGCAGGTACGCGACCGTCAACAACTTCGCCTCGTACTTCTCGCCCAACAGCCAGCGCGGCACCCGTGACGTCGGCGTCGGGATCCGCGGCCTCCTCCTGGACGACCGGCTCTACTACCGCATGGGCGTGTACAACGGCGCCCAGACGCGGGCCACCATCCCCGCCGTCGTGGGGCCCCCCGCGGTCCCCGCCAGCAACGGCATCAACCCCGGTGACGCTCCCCGCTTCGCCGGTCAGCTCCGCTTCAACATCGCTGGCAAGGAGGACGGGTACGCGTTCTGCCAGGTCTGCTTCGCCAAGAGCCCGATCGTGAGCATCGGCGTCGGGGCCGACTACCAGGCGAACGTGGTCCGCAACACCGCGCCCACCGGCCCGGGCACCTCGACGGCGCTGGGTCTGGGGAGCTACACCAACGGCTTCGCGGACGTCTTCGCCGACATCCCCTTCAACGAGAACACGGAGCTGAGTCTCGAGGTCGCCGCCAACAAGATCTGGGCGGGCGACGGTGCCCCGACGTCGGGTCTGGCGATCCAGGGCATGGTCAGCATCCGCTTCGGCATCATCGGGCCCTACGCGCAGGTCGAGTGGTTCAACTCCGATGCCGCGTACGTGGGCCGGGGCAACACCGCCGGCGACCTCACGACCTACCGTGGCGGCCTCAGCTTCTACATCCTCCAGCACACCTACAAGATCTCCGCGGAGATCGCCTTCCAGAACAAGGAGAAGGCCGGCGAGACCGTGGACGGCACGGCGATCCCGGGGAACCACTGGGTCGGCACGCTGCAGTTCCAGGCGAGCTTCTAGAGAAGCTGAGCGGGCTGCAGTTCCGGACGGGCGGCGCGGGCCGACGAGGGCCTCGCCGCCCGTCGTGCATTTCACGACGGTGTTGCGGCCGAGCGCCCCGGCGGTTCGTGGTCCAGGGGACGGATCCGACGTCCTCGGCCGGTCATCACGCATTCGACGCTTTCCTGCCGCGGGCCCCTCGGGGACACTCCGCCGCCCGCGAGGGGGGCGCTCGCCGCACGAGACCTCTCCCCGCGCCACCTGTCGGAGGGAGACTCCTCATGCAACGACGCCGCGCTCGCTGCACCGTTCTCGTCGCCATGCTCGTCCCATTCGCTGCCTCCGCCCACAAGAGCCGGTGCGACGAGGTGCTCCGCCGGCTGGGAGACCGCCTCGTCGACGTGACCTGCGTCGAGAGCACGGACCTCACCACCGCCAACCTGGCGACCACCCCGGCGGACAACTCGCTCCCGGGGCTTCCGGGCGGTGCGTTCACCCCCACCACCGACCGGGGCGTCATCTCCCCGGACGCCCCCAACCGGACGCCGATCACCAAGGCGGTCCCGGGCCTCCAGATCAACGGCCGGATCGCCGGTGACCCGCAGGGCCAGGCGCGGTTCCTCCTCCGCCTCCCCGACGACTGGAACGGACGGCTGGTGGTGGCCGGTGCCTCGGGCACCCGGAGCGAGTTCAACGGCGACTTCGCCTGGAGCGACTACGTGGTCCAGAAGGGCTACGCCTACGCCTCGCAGAACAAGGGCGTCCTGAACCTCCGCATCGCGAGCCTGGCGAGCGACACGCCGCCCAACGACCTCGCCTGCCGGCTGAATCCGGCGTCGAAGATCTGGGTCAACTTCTACGACAACGACCCCGGTCAGCCCTTCGTGCGCTGGCAGATCTTCATGGGAGAGGCCGCGCGGCTGGCACGTCGCGGCGTCGAGGCGCGCTACGGCCGCTCGCCCAGGTTCACCTATGCGGTGGGGACCTCCAACGGCGGATACCAGGTGCGGCGGGCGGTGGAGCTGTTCCCGGACCTCTTCGATGGCGGCGTCGACTGGGAGGGGACGGAGGTCGATCCGCGCGGCCCGAACCTCCTGACGGATCTGCCTCCGGGCATCCTCAACTATCCGGACTACGCGGCGTCCGGCTTCGACGCCAACAGCACGGCGGCGAAGAACATCCGGGCCGCCGGGTATCCGCCGGACCTCATCGCCGCGACCACGACGCTGTGGACCAACTACTGGGCGTCCTTCTGGGAGGTCACCCAGTGCCAGTGGCAGAAGCGGCTGGACCCGACCTACGACACCTACGGGCAGGGGACCGGGACGTACAACTACTACGCCCGCCTCTCGGCCTCGGACGTCGGCGCGCAGGTGGCGAGCTTCGCGACCAGCGGGAACATCCAGCGACCGCTGCTGACGGTGGCGGGCACGATGGACGGGCTGCTGCCGATCGACCGGCACGCGCGGGCGTATGCCCGGAAGGTGGAAGCAGCGCTCGAGGACCGCGACGATGACGACGGTCACGGCTGGTGGCGCCGCCGGCACGACCGGCGCCCCGACTACCGGCTGTACGAGATCCAGAACGGGAACCACATCGAGACGTACAAGCTGACCTTCCCGCAGCTCGAGTTCATCGAGCCTCACGCGCAGCGGGCGTTCGACCTGCTGGTGCAGCACGTGGAGAAGGGGCAGGAGCTCCCGGCGAGTCAGTGCGTGCCGCGCGGCGGCGCGATCTCGGGGTCGCCGGCACAGCCGGGACACTGCGAGAATCTGTTCCAGCCGTGAGAGACTGAGCGGGTCGAGGCCCTCGACTCGCCGTCAGTCGGGGAAGGGGCGAGGGGCCGGGCTGCCTCGAGCGGACGCGGCGGAAACGGGGCTGGTTCCGCGCGGCCGTTGCGCGACGGCCTGCGCGACCTCTGCCGCTCTGGAGAGCTGCGAAGAGTTCTCCGGCTCGAGAGGTGGAGCTGCCTGGAGGACGCGGCGGCTCCGGGGCCGGTTCGGAGTGGCCGTTCCGCGACGGCCTGCGCGACCTCGCCGCGCGCCGGAGCGCCGCGATGTGCCGGCCCGGCAGTCGAACGTCGGATGCGATGGGTCGGGTTGCGGGCTGCACGGGCGTTTCCTCGCCGGGTGCACGGGCTCCCCGATCTCGTGCGCTCTGCGGAGCCGCAGCTGCTCAGGTGAGCCCCAGACGCGCGCGACCTGATCCGGGAAACCGGAGCGACGGGATTCGGGAACCATTTTGGAACGCTCGTCCGCTCGCCCGCAGGCGCGTGACCATACGAAGCGTTCCCTACGGTTTCCCCTGCGCGCTTCGAGAACCATCTTCGAGCGGCCCGCCCGGCGTGATGGCCCGGAGATCCCCCTTCGCCCGTTCCATTCGGTTTCCCATCGGCCGCTCCAGAGGCCTTTTGGAATGCTCGGCCGAGCGGTGGGCCTTCGACGCGGCGAGCGTTCCAAGATGGCCCTCGAAGCTCGGATGGGAAACCGGATGGAACGGCTCGGAAGCGCTTGGGGGCCCAGCCCGCCCGGCGGTCCGTTCCAAGATGACGCTCGTAGAGCGGATGGGAAACCGGATGGAACGGTTCGAGTGCTCACGCTCCGGCGGGCGGGCGAACGAGCGTTCCAAAATGCTTCGGGAAACAGCGGCTCGCCCGGTCCAGCGGAGTCCGGCCGGCGGGTCGCCGGAGCGAGAGCTGGAAACTCTCGCAGGCCGCTCGGGACCGCCGGACACGCCCGCCCCGCGTCGGTCTCGCCTTCCCTCGAGGCAGCGGAACCGGTGCTCTCGACATCCCGCCCCAGCGCGTCCGCGCTGACCTCGGCGCGTCTTCTCGAAGAACAATGGCCGGTCCGCGG
>Ga0310810_10000357_pt1 | contig 47591 bp, 46 predicted proteins | sample NCmetagenome_FD_207641 | JGI IMG/M metagenome (GOLD analysis project Ga0310810, IMG submission 207641) | Soil microbial communities from experimental microcosm in Duke University, North Carolina, United States - NC | ecosystem: Engineered > Artificial ecosystem > Soil microcosm > Unclassified ...
ATCTTCCTCGCCGCCGAGATCGACCGATACGCCCGCGATCGCGCGCTGCTCGAATCGATGTGGCCGCACGTCGACGCCGCCGCGCGCTATCTGGAGCAACTCCGTCAATCCGAGCGCACCGAGGCGAATCTGACGCCCGCGACGCGCGCGTTCTACGGGCTTGTGCCGGCATCGATCAGCCACGAAGGGTATTCCGCCAAGCCGATGCACTCGTACTGGGACGATTTCTGGGCGCTGAAGGGCTACAGCGGCGCGGTCGCGATCGCCTCGGCGCTGGGCCACGCGGACGCCGCGGCGCGCCTGACGAGAGAGCGCGACGAATTCCGCACCGATCTCGCGGCGTCGCTGCGCCACGCGGTGGCGGCGAGGGGGGTGGCGTACTTGCCCGGCGCGGCCGAGCTCGGCGACTTCGATCCCACGTCGTCGACGATCGCGATTGCGCCGGCGGGCGAGCTTCACCGTCTGCCCGCCGAGCTCGTGCGCGCGACGTACGAGCGTTACTGGCGCGAGTTCGTCGACCGGCGCGCGGGCCGAATCGACTGGGACGACTACACGCCATACGAGGTGCGGACCGTCGGCACGTTCGTCCGGCTCGGGTGGCGCGCGCGCGCGCACGAGCTGCTGGCGTTTTTCCTCGACGGCCGTCGTCCCGCGGCGTGGAACCAGTGGCCGGAGGTCGTTGGCCGCGATCCGAAGCAGCCGCGCTTCGTCGGCGACCTTCCGCACGGCTGGGTCGCGTCGGACTTCATCCGCGCCGTGCTCGACCTCTTTGCCTATGAGCGGGAAGCCGATCAGTCCATCGTGCTGGGCGCCGGCGTGCCGCCGGAATGGCTCGATGCCCCCGGCGTCGCCGTGAAAGACCTGCGGACACCGTATGGCGTGCTGAGCTATTCGGTCGGGCGCGAGGGCGGGGCGGTGGTGTTACAGGTGGACGGATCGGGCATGCCGCCCGGCGGCTTCGTGTTCGCCTGGCCCGGCGGCCAGACGTCGTCGCGCGATGTCACGATCAATGGCGCGCCGGCGCCGTGGCATGGCACGGAGGTGCGAGTCGATACGTTGCCCGCGAGGGTCGTCATCCGATGATCGAATTTCCCCAATCGTTTCTGTGGGGCACCGCCACGTCCGCCTATCAGGTCGAGGGCTCGCCGCTCGCTGACGGCGCCGGGCCCAGCATCTGGCACCGCTTCAGCCACACGCCGAACCTCGTGGCCGACGGTGCGACGGGCGACGTGGCGTGCGATCACTATCGCCGCTATCGCGACGACGTCGCGATCATGCGCGACCTCGGCACCACCGCGTATCGCTTCAGCATCTCCTGGAGCCGCGTCCTCCCGAGCGGTCGGGGCGCCGTGAACGCCGCGGGGCTCGACTTCTACGAGCGACTCGTCGACGCGCTGCTCGGCGCGGGCATCGAGCCGATGGTGACGCTCTATCACTGGGATCTTCCCGCCGCGCTCGACGATCTCGGCGGCTGGCTCAATCCCGACGTTGCGCACTGGTTTGCCGACTATGCGGCGGCGGTGTTCGCGAGGCTCGACGGCCGCGTGAAGCTCTGGGCGACGCTCAACGAGCCGTGGGTAGTCACCGACGGCGGCTATCTATGCGGCGAGCTGGCCCCGGGCCATCGCAGCCGCTTCGAGGCCCCGATCGCCTCGCACCATCTGCTGCGCGCGCACGGGGAAGCGGTGAGAGCCTATCGGAGCGCAGGACGGCATCGGATCGGCATCGTCGTGAACCTCGAGCCGAAGTATCCGGCCTCGGAGAGCGACGCCGACCGCGCCGCCACGCTCCGGGCCGACGCCTACATGAACCGTCAGTATCTCGACCCGCTCTTCCGTGGCCGATACCCGGCCGAAATACGCGAGCTGTTCGGCGACGCGTGGCCCGCGTGGCCGGCGGACGACTTCGGCGTCATCAATCAGCCGATCGACTTCCTCGGCGTCAACTACTACACGCGCAACGTCACGCGCGCGGACCCGCAGGCGTGGCTGCTGCACGCCGCGCCCGTGCGCCAGACGCGCGCCACGTATACAGAGACGGGCTGGGAGGTATGCCCGCCGGCGTTGACGGACACGCTCGTCTGGGTCAAGGAGCGGTACGGCGACGTGCCGATCTACGTGACCGAGAACGGCGCGGCGTTCTTCGACCCGCCCGTCGTGGAGGGCAACCGCCTGGCCGATCCGCTGCGCGTCGACTATCTGCGCCGTCACATCAGCGCCGTGCACGCCGCCATCGCGCGCGGCGTCGACGTGCGCGGCTACTTCGTCTGGTCGCTGCTCGACAACTTCGAATGGTCGCACGGCTATTCCAAGCGGTTCGGCATCGTCCACGTCGACTTCGAGACGCAGAAGCGCACGCCGAAGGACAGCGCGCTGTTCTACGCCAGGGTCATCGCGTCGAAGGGAAAGATCCTGAACGAGGCGCTATGACGCCTGGCCGAGGGCGGCGGGCTCCCGCGCGGCATCGGTGGGGACGCCCGTGCCCCAGCTCGGGTGCGCCGCCGGCGAGGTCGATACCTGCACGTGCAGCTGCGACAGCCTCAGCGGGTCCGTGAGGATGGCGAGCTTCTGCGCATCGGTCAGCGCGCCGGGCCCGCGCTCCACGGCGGCGGCAATGAGCCGCGCGTACCGTGAGCCCGCGCCCGTCGCACGCCGCGCGCGCGTCGACGCCGCGGCGCAGGCGATGGCGACGGCATTCACGTCGGGATCCACGACGGCGCTGACGAAGTCGGGCGTCTCGTCGGCGCGGCGCGCGTGGGCGCTCAGCATGCGCAGCTCGCGCGGCGGCGCGCTCTCCTCGGGAATGAGTAGCAGCCCGGCGCGGCGCATCGCGCGACCGAGCGAGACCCGGCTCGAGTAGACGGACAGCGGCATCGACAGCGCGAGCGCGCCGACCACCGGCAGCAGCCACCAGATATACGACGGATGCAGCCAGTAGATGCCCGCGCCCCAGCCGATGCCGATCAGGGTGTGCAGGCCGTGGCGCCGCAGCGCCTCGCCCCACGTGGTCTGGCTGTCCTCGCGCGGCGGACTGCTCCAGTGCACGTGCAGCCCCGTGAGCGCGGCGATCACGAACTGCGTGTGGAACAGCATGCGGATCGGGGCCAGCAGCGCCGAGAAGATGATTTCCACGAGCATGCTGATGGTCAGACGCAGCACGCCCCCGTACTGCCTGGTGCCCCGCGCGACGACGAGGATCGCGCCGAGCACCTTCGGGAGAAACAGCACGACGCCGGTACCGATCGCGAAGCCGATCGCCGAGTTGACGTCCCACTCGGGCCAGATGGGAAAGAGCTGTCGCGGCTCGACGAAGTACTGCGGGCCGACGACGGTCTGGACGATGATGAACGCGGTCGACAGCGCGAGCGAGAGCAGCCACAGGGGCGCCGACACGTACGTCATGATCCCCGTCATGAAGACCGCGCGATGCGCGGTGTGCAGCCCTTCCCAGAACGACAGCCGCGAGTTGATGAGGTTGCCCTGGCACCAGCGCCGATCACGCTTGAGCTCGTCGAGCAGGTTGGGCGGCATCTCCTCGTAGCTGCCGGGCAGGTCGTACGCCATCCACACCTTCCAGCCCGCCCGCCGCATCAGCGCCGCTTCGACGAAGTCGTGGGACAGGATCTCGCCCGAGAGCGGCCCGCGACCGGGCAGCCGCCGGAGCGCACAGTGGCGCATGAACGGCGCGATGCGGATGATCGCGTTGTGCCCCCAGTAATACGACTCGCCGAGCTGCCAGAAATGCAGCCCCGCCGTGAACAGCGGCCCGTACACGCGCGTGGCGAATTGCTGGATGCGCGCGTACAGCGTCTCGCGCCCGGCCGCGCACGGCGCGGTCTGGATGATGCCCGCCGTGGGGTTGGCCTCCATCAGCCGAGCGAGCGTCGCCAGACACTCGCCGCTCATCACGCTGTCGGCGTCCAGGACGATCATGTAGCGATACTGACTGCCCCACCGCCGGCAGAAATCGGCGATGTTGCCGCTCTTGCGCTTCACGCGGTGTCGGCGCCAGCGATAGAAGATCCGGCCGAACCCGCCGACCGCCGTGCAGAGCTCGACCCACGCCTGTTGCTCGGCCGTCAGTGTGTCGGGGTCGTTGCTGTCGCTGAGCACGAAGAAATCGAAGCTCGCCAGGGCGCTCGTGGCGGCGAGCGACTCGTACGTCGCGCGCAGGCCCGCGAACACCCGGCCGACGTGCTCGTTGCGGATCGGCATGACGACGGCGGTGCGCACATCCCGCGGGATCGGCGTGTGCGGCGCCGCCGACGCGGTGATCGCGTGGCGATCGCCGCCGCAGCACAGCACGACGAATCCGCTCAGCGCCGTCCAGAATCCGAGCGAGACCCACGCAAACAGCAGCGTGGAGACGCAGAGGATCGCGAGCTCGAGCGGCTGCGCACCGTGATACGGCAAGACCCGCGTCGTCATGTAGTACGCGAACGTCGCGCTTTGCAGCAGCGCCAGGATCGTGAAGATCGTGCGGCGCACGAGCGCGGCGCGCGTGATCGACGCGTCCGACGCGTGCGGCGCCGGGCGCCCGCGATGTGCCGCCGCGCCGTCGCGGACGCGCGGCCGCATCCGCCGCATGAGCGCCACGAGGATAGGGTCCGGCCATCGCGCCGGCCCCATCGGGGTACGGCGAATGGGAGGCGCGGTGACGAGCGGCCCGTGCTCGCGCCGCGCGGCTACTCGGGGGCGACGATGTAGCTCCACGTCTCCGACACCACCTCGTTCTTGAGCTTCAGGTGACCGCGGACTTCCACCGGCTTGCCCGCGTCGAGCCGGCGCACCCGCGCGACCAGGCGCCAGCCCTTCGTGACGTCGTTGTAGGTCGTCCGGTGCTCCAGGACCTCACCATTACTGTCGATCCAGACGGCGGCCTCGACGGGCGTCGTGGCCGCCATCCCGAGGAGCGGGGCGCCTTCGAAATCGACGTGGAACTCCAGGCTGCCGTCCTCCGTCCTCGCGTATCCGCGACCACGCCGCGTCTCGCGAACCCACGCGACGGGCGGTCGGGCCTCGCGATCCTTCTGCCAGAGCACGCGATAGCCGAAGGCGAGCGGCTGCTTGGGATTCGGCGCCTGATCGGGCACCCAGTACGCGACGATGTTGTCGTTGGTCTCGTGCGGAACGGGAATCTGCACGAGCTCGAGCTTGCCCGGGCCCCAGAGGCCCTTCGGCTCGACCCAGGCCGACGGGCGCAGGTCGTAGCGCGCTTCCAGATCTTCGTAATGACCGAAGGCGCGCTCGCGCTGCATGAGCCCGAAGCCGGCGGGATCGCTGAGCGCGAATGACGTGACGAGCAACCGCTTCGGGTTCACGAGCGGGCGCCAGATCCACTCGTCGCTGCTCGCGTGGATCGACAGCCCGTCGGAGTCGTGCACCTGCGGGCGATAGTCCTCGCGAGCCGAGCGTTGATTGGCGCCGAAGAAGTACATGCTCGTCAGCGGCGCCAGACCGTACTTTCCGCCGGGCTTGCGGACGAACAGCTTGGCGTCGACGTCCAGCATGGTGCTGACGCCGGGCTTGAGCACGAAGCGGTACGCGCCGGTGGACCGCGGCGAGTCGAGCACCGCGTAGATCGTCAGCTCCTTCGCGGTCGCCGACGGCCGCTCGATCCAGAACTCGACGAAGCGCGGAAACTCCTCGCCGGTGCTCTCGGCGGTGTCGAGGGCGAGCGCGCGTGCCGACAGCCCATAGCGCTGACCGCGCCCCACGGCGCGGAAGTAGCTGGCTCCGAGGAACACGAGCACCTCGTCGCGGTACGTCGGCGTGTTGAGCGCGAAGTGGACGCGAAACCCGGCGAATCCGAGGCCGCGCACCTCCTCGCGGTCGATCTTGTTCTTGCCGTAGTCGAACGCGTCGGGGTCGAACGCGACGTCACGCTCGCCCTCCGAGCTCACCTCGTGGATGGTCACGGGATCCTCGTAGACCCAGCCCCGATGGAAGAACATGATCTCGAACGGCAGCTTGGTGTTGCGCCACAGCGCGCGGTCCGGCCGGAACCGAATGTCGCGGTAGTCGTCGTATCCGAGCGCCTTGATGGACTTGGGGAGCGGACCGCCCGGCCTGCGGTACGGGGCGGCGGCGAGCTTTTCCGCGCGCGCGGTGACGTCCTCGAGACCGAATGCGAGGACGGTGGTGGGGCTCAGCAGCAGCAGTGCCGCGAGCAACGCGTGCACACCGAGCACGACGAGGGCGCGGCGCGATGTCGAGTTCACGGCTGTGAGTCTGCTGAAGTAAGCACCCTCGTGTAGCAAAAGCGCCCCGGTCGATCGAGATCGAGTACCGGAGCGCGAGAACCTGTCCCAAGCGCGCGGATCTATCTCGACCGTACCACGCGATGCGCGGACGTCAAGGTATCGCGTGGGTTTAGCGTGTCGTGGTGGTTGTAAGAACGCTCCGGCACCGGATTTCGCGGACTCAGCGCACGTCGGAACGGCAGACGCGCGGTGCGCGTGTACACTGCTCGGCGGGAAGCGACATGCCCGACCGACCTTATCGCGTGTACGTCGTGCAGGGGCAGACCGAGCGTGACTGGAGCGACTGCCAGGCCGCGCTCGTCCATGTGCCCGCGCAGATGACGGCGCTGCCATTCATCGGCGATCCCGACCGGCTCATCGCGCGCACGCGCGACGCCGATGCGCTCGTCGTCGCGTTCTCACCGATCACCCGCGCGGTCATGAGCGCACTCGAAGGACTGCAGGCCGTGGTGCGCACCGGCGTCGGCTATGACGTCATCGACGTACCGGCCGCCACCGAGCTCGGCGTCATCGTCGTCAACATTCCGGATCTCTGGGTTCGCGAGGTCGCCAACCACGCGCTCGCGCTGCTGCTCGCCTGGAATCGCAAGGTGCTGACGCTCGACCGCCAGGTGCGCGCCGGCGTCTGGGCCGGCGGCGTCCCGGGCGGCGCCGGGGCGCTGCACGGCGAGACCGTCGGCATCGTCGGGCTCGGGAACATCGGCAGCGCCTTCGCGCGACGCGTGGCCGCGCTGGAGACGACGGTCATCGCGTGCGATCCGTACGTCGACGCGGCCCGCTTCGGACAGCTCGGTGTCGAGCGCGTCAGCCTCGACGCGCTCGCGGAGCGATCGGACTATGTCTCCGTCCACACGCTGCTGAACGACGAGACACGCCATCTCATCGGTGAAGCGTTCTTCCGCCGTATGAAGCCGACCGCGCTCTTGATCAACACCTCGCGCGGTCCCGTCGTCGACGAGAAGGCGCTGATTCGCGCGCTTGGCGAGCGCCGGCTCGCGGGCGTCGCGCTCGACGTCTGGGAAGACGAGCCGGTCGCGCGCGACAACCCGCTGCTGGCCATGGATAACGTCATCGCCACGCCGCACGCCGCGTACTTTTCCACCGCCGCGGTCGCGGCCATCCCGCGTCGCTGTGGCGAGGAGATCGCGCGGGTGCTGACCGGGCAGCGGCCGCTCAACATCGTGAACCCGTCCGTCTACGCGCCGGGCGCGGTGCGCCGCGCGCGCTGACCCACGTCGATGCTCGACGAGCCAACCTCGCTGCGCATCGACGATCCGGGCGTCCGCGCACTCTTCACCGAGGCCGCGCGGTTTCAGTCGTGGCTCGACGTGGAGGCGGCGCTTGCCCAGGCCCAGGCCGAGCTCGGCATCATTCCCGAAAGCGCCGCGCACGAGATCACCCGCAAGGCGCACCTGAAACACCTGGATCTGGCGGCGGTGCGCGCCGGGCTGGCGCGGACGGCGCACCCGCTCGTGCCACTCATCTGGGAGCTCGACCGCGCCTGTGAAGGCGACGCCGGCGGCTACGTGCACTGGGGCGCCACGACGCAGAACGTGACGCAGACCGGGCAGCTCCGCCAGGTGCGCCGCGCGCACGACATCTTTCTGCGCCAGCTCGCGACCCTGCTGACCTCGCTGGCCGCGCTCGCGGAGCGGACGAAAGACTTCGTGCTTCCCGGCCGCACGCACGGTCAGCACGCCGTGCCCGCGACGTTCGGGTTCAAGGTCGCGGTCTGGATCGACGAGCTGTGCCGTCACGTCGAGCGGCTGCGCGGCGCCGAGCACCGCGTGTTCGTCGCCATGCTCGGCGGCGGCGCGGGCACGCTGGCCTCGCTCGGCGAGGCGGGCCTCGCCACGCAGGAAAAGATGGCCGCGCGCCTCGGCCTCTCCCCGATGCCCGTGCCCGCGCGAACCCTCGGCGATCATCAGGCCGAATACGTCGTGCTGCTCGGCATGCTGGCCGCGACGTGCGGCAAACTCGGCCGCGAGATCTACACGCTGATGAAGCAGGAGTTCGGCGAGGTGGAGGAGCCCGTGCCGCCCGGCACCGTCGGCAGCAGCACGATGCCGCAGAAGCGGAATCCGAAGCTCTCGCAGGACGTCGTCGCCGCCACCGCGGAAATCCGGGCGCTGGTGCCGCTGGCGCTGGACGCGATGCATACCGAGCACGAGGCCGACCGCACGACGAGCATCATGATGAGCCGGGCGCTCGTCCAGGCGTGCGAGCTGACGGGCGACGTGCTCCAGCGGCTCATCGCGCTGTTCGACGGGCTGCAGGTCTTTCCGGACCGCATGCGGAAAAACCTCGACCTGTCCGGCGGGCTCATCATGGCCGAAGCACTCATGCTCGAGCTCGGCAAGCGCATCGGACGTCAGCGCGCCCACGACGCGGTGTATGAGGCCGCTCAGGCCTCGGTCACGCAGGGCCGCCCGTTTCGCGAGACGCTGGCGGCGGATCCGCACGTGAGCGCGGGGCTGACCCGGACGCAGATCGATGCGCTGCTCGATCCTGTTCAGTACACCGGGCTGTGCCGACACTTCGCCGAACGCGGCGCGGCGATGGCGCGCGAGGTCGCCGCGAGTCTCGGTCACGCTCGTGAGCGACGATAGCGCGTCGCGGCTCGCCCGACTCGACCAGGCGTCGGTGCGCTGGGTGCGGATCGTGTGGTGCGATCACGCGGGGCTGATCCGCGCCAAGGCCGCGCATCGGCGGCTCCTGGACGACGGCCTGCCTCAGGGCGTCGGCATCACCGTCGCGCAGCAGGCGCTGCCGGTGATGTTCGACGCCGTCGCGCCGGACAGCGGCCTCGGTCCCGTGGGCGAGGCGCGTTTGATTCCCGATTGGGCCACGCTCGCCGTGCTGCCGTGGGCGCCGGGTCATGCGCACGTCATGGGCGACATGGTCGTGGACGGCGTCGCGTGGGAGCTCTGCCCGCGCGAGTTTCTGCGCGCGCAGGTTCGCCGTCTCGCGGAGACCGGCTTCACGGCGCGCGCGGCCTTCGAGAACGAGTTCTTTCTGCTGCGTCGCACCGCGAGCGGCGTGGCGCCCGCCGACGACACGGTCTACGCGGCCACCGGCAGCATGAACCTGCATCAGGCATTCATCGCCGAGCTGACGGCGGCGCTGGAGGCGCTCGGGCTGGAGCCCGAGTTCTACTATCCCGAATCCGCGCCCGGGCAGCAGGAGATCTCGATCCGCCACGCCGAGCCCGTCGCGGCCGCCGACCGTCAGATCACGTATCGCGAGGCCGTGCGTGGTGTGGCGGCGCGTCACGGGTACGTCGCCAGCTTTCTGCCGAAGGTGCACGAGAGCGTCGCGGGCTCGGGCTGCCATCTGAACGTTTCGCTGTGGCGCGCGGGTGAGAGCGCGATGGCCGACGCTCGCCATCCGAGCGGGCTCTCCGAGGTCGCGCGCCGATTCATTGCGGGCGTCCTCGACCATCTGCCCGGCCTGGCGGCGATCACGGCGCCGACGTGCAATTCGTACCGGCGACTGCAGCCGCACTTCTGGGCCGGCGCATTCCGAGTGTGGGGGTATGACAACCGCGAGGCGGCCGTTCGAGTCACGCGAGGCGCCGGCGGCGCGACTCGATTCGAGCTCAAGACCTGCGATGCGACCTGCAACCCGTATCTGGCGCTGGGCGCGTTGATCACCGCCGGCCTCGACGGCGTCCGGCGCGGTCTCGCGCTGCCGCCCGACGTCGCCGTGGACCCGGGGAATTTCTCTGACGGCGATCGGCGACGCCGCGGCATCGACCCCTTGCCGCGCAGTCTCGGCGAGGCCCTCGACGCGCTCGCGGCCGACAAAACGCTGTGCGAGTCGCTCGGCTCGGCGCGCGCGCGTGCCTATCTCGCGGTGAAGCGCATGGAATGGGACGCGCTGCGCGAGCTCTCGCTGGCCGACGAGGTGGCGATGCTCGCCGAGCGCTACTGACCGGTGGATCTCGCCGCGATCCCGCTGTACGACCATCACGCCCACGCGCTGTTTCGCGAGAGCACGTGGCGGCGGGCGCCCCTCGAGCCGTACTTCGGCGAGGCGAACGATCCCGAGCAGCACCGACGCTTCGGTCGCGACACGCTCAGCTTTCGCCGCGGCATGCGCGACCTCGCCCGGTTTTACGCGTGCGAGCCCACCGTGGACGCGCTGCTCGTGGCGCGTGCGCGTGTCGACTACGCCGACCTGGCGCGGCGGATGTTCGCCGCCGCACGCATCGGCCACTGGCTCATCGACGACGGACTGTGGACGGATGAGCTCATGAGCATTTCCGAGTGCACGGCGCTCATCCCCGGCGTGCCCGTACGGCGCATCGTGCGGCTCGAGGTCGAGCTCGCGCGCATGATCGAGCAGCACGATCGCGCGTCGACCCTGCTCGCCGCGCTTGCCGACACGTTATCGAATCGCGCGTCGGGCATCGCGGCATTCAAGAGCATCGCGGCCTATCGCACGGGTCTCGACATCGGCCGGCCGGCGGCCACCGAGGTCGAGGACGCGTTCTCGGCGATCCGCCGCAGCGTCGTCCGCGGTCGGCCGACGCGCGTGGCGAGCAAGCCGCTGATCGACGCGATGCTGTGGGCCGTGCTGCCGGTGGCCGCCGCGCGCGGAACGCCCGTGCAGTTTCACACCGGCTTCGGCGATCCGGACCTCGATCTCCGGCTGGCCAATCCGCTCCACCTGCGTCCGCTGTTCGAGAGCGAGGCGCTGCGCGGCCTTCGCGTCGTCAGCCTGCACTGCTATCCGTATGTGCGCGAGGCCGGCTATCTCGCCAGCGTGTACCCCGGCGCCTACGTCGACCTCGGGCTGACCGTGCCCTACACGAGCGTCCATGCCATGCGCGCGGCGCTCCACGAGGCCCTGCACCTGGCGCCGGTGACGAAGGTGCTGCTCTCGACGGACGCGCAGCGCACGCCCGAAACGTTCTGGCTGGCCGCGCGCTGGGGACGGCGCGTGCTCGGCGAGGTCCTGGACGCGACGATCGAGGACGGCGATCTGTCGGCGGACGAAGCGGCCTGGGCGGCGTCGCGCATCCTCTTCGACAACGCCGCGGAGCTCTACGCGTAGGGTCGGGTGCTGCGACTGACCGCCTCCGTCACCGTGAGGCGAGCGCTTTCGTCAGCCGATAGAGGTACTCCTGGCCTTCATAGAGCGAGCGCACGAGCAGGCGCTCGTCTCGGCCGTGCGCGCGCACGTCGTCGATGTCGCCGAACATTCCGGACGTGCCGTAGGCCGCGATGCCGGCGGCGCGCAGGAATCGCGAGTCGGTCGCGCCGGTGGACATCGTCGGGATGACGGGCACCCCGGGCCACATTGCCGCCGTGACCGATTCCACCGCACGCATGATCTCGGGTGTCAGCGGAGACGGAGGGCTCGGGAAGAATCGACCCATCGGCGTGACGACGATCTTGTCGTTGGCCAGCACGCCGACGAGCGTGCGCCGGACGTCCTCTTCCGACTCGTTGGGCAGCACACGGCAGTTGACCACCGCGCGCGCCGTCTGCGGTAGCGCGTTGTTGGCATGCCCGCCCTCGAGCCGCGTGGGCACGCACGTGGTGCGCAGACGCGCGTTGAACACCGGTCCCGCTCCCGCGAGTCGCGCCACCACCGCGGGATCGGTGCTGCCGCCCGCGATCGCGCGCATGTCGTCGGCCAGCGGACCGCGCGCAATGGCTGCGGTCCGCTCGAAGAACGTCCGGTTGACGTCGTCGAGACGCACCGGGAAGTCGAACGCGCCCAGCCGCGCCAGCCCGCCGGCGAGATGCGAGATCGCATTGTCCTTGATCGGCAACGAGCTGTGCCCGCCGGAGTTCTTCACTTCCAGCCGGTAATTCTGCGGAATCTTTTCGCTCGCCTGGATGTTGTTGGAGAGGTAGACGCCGTTCTTGATCGCGCCGCCGCCTCCCTCGTTGATCGCCAGGTCTGCGTCGATCAGCGCGCGGTGATTCGCGAGCAGCCACGCGACGCCGTTGTGGCCGCCCCCCTCCTCGTCCGCCGTGAGCGCCACGATGATGTCGCGGTCGGGGACGAAGCCTTCCTGACGCAAACGGATGACGTTCGCGACGAACGCGGCGGCCATGGCCTTGTCGTCGCTGGTTCCGCGACCGTAGAAGTAGCCCTCACGCTCGAGCAGTGTGAACGGATCGACGGACCAGTCCTCGCGATTTGCCTCGACGACGTCGAGATGGGCGAGGAGCAAGAGCGGTCGGCGGCCGCCGGTCCCGCGCAGCCGGACGACGAGGTTTCCCTTGCGCGGCACCGGCGTCAGGACCTGCACATCGCCGGCCGGGAAGCCAGCGGCGAGAAGGCGTCGGGCCATCGCCTCGGCGGCCTTTGTGTTGTCGCCGACGGAGTCCGTTGTATTGATTTCGACGAGCTCCTGGTAGATCTCACGCAGCAGGCGCTGATGCGCAGCGAGGATCGCGGGCTGCGCGGCTGGCGGTGCCGCACCCGGGGTGATGCTGCCGAGGAGAACGAGGCAGGAGAGGATGACGCGCCGGCCGATTCTCGCGAGTGTCATCTCGACTTCTCCTCCGTACGCGAAAGTGGCGGGATACTACGCCACTTTTCTTGACCGCGCGCGGCACCCGGCGTACCGTAACGCCGCTCGGGACCGCGAGATGTCGCACCCGTGTGAGACCCGCTGCAGGCGAGAGGAGAGGCCGACGTGACGTCCCCGCAGCCCATTCCCGCGATCTACCGGCGCCTCGGTGTTCGACGGATCATCCACGGCTCCGGCACCACCACGCGCTACGGCGGCTCGATGTTGCGCCCGGAGGCGCTGGAGACGATGCGCGAGGCGTCGACGATGCTCGTGAACCTCGACGAGCTGAACGAGGCGGCCGGCGCGGCCATCGCGCGCATGCTGGGCGCCGAGGCCGCGTTCGTGACCGCCGGCGCCAGCTCCGGGCTGATCCTCCAGGCGGCGGCGTGCATCGCGGGCGCCGATCCGGCGAAGATCACGCGCCTGCCCGACACGACCGGCATGCGCAACGAGATCGTCATCCAGCGCGCGCACCGCTTCGCGTACGACCAGGCGTATCGAGTCGCGGGCGGCGTGCTCGTCGAGATCGGCCTCGCGCGTCGCACGCAGCCGTTCGAGCTCGAGGCGGCGCTCAACGAGCGCACGGCGGCGGTGGCCTATCTGGTATCGCCGTTCACCAGCCCTCCCGGCGTGCTGACCCTCGAGCAGGTCGTCGCGATCGCGCACACGCGCGGCGTGCCCGTCATCGTCGACGCCGCGTCGATGCTGCCGCCTCGCGAAAACCTCACGAAGTTTCTGCGGCTCGGCGCCGACCTCGTCAGCTTCAGCGGCGGCAAAGGCATCCGCGGGCCGCAGTCCACGGGGATTCTGGCCGGGCGACGTGATCTCGTCCGTGCGGTCGCGCTCAACGCGAGTCCGAACCAGGCGCTCGGCCGCGCGGCCAAGACGTCGAAGGAAGAAGTGTGCGGCCTCGTCACCGCGCTCGAGTGCTTCGTGGCCGAGGACGAGAAAGCCGAGATGAAGCGCTACATCGACGTCTGCGCGGCGATCGTCGAGAGGCTCGGCGACATCCCGGGCGTGCGCGTGGTCGTGGAGCACGACCCGGTCAATCGCGTGATTCCGCACGCCGTCGTGTATTTCACGCCGGACTGGATCGGCCCATCGGGGCACGCGGTGCAGGTGGCGCTCGCGCAGGGCGAGCCGCACATCTACGTGCAGCAAGGCGCCCACCAGGGCGGCTACTTCGACGAGATCGCGATCGATCCGATCAATCTCCAGCCCGGCGACGAGGCCATCGTCGCCGCGCGCCTGAGGGAAGAACTGACGCGGCGCGCGTGACCAATCGCTCGATCTTCTACGGCTGGTGGGTCGTCGCGGCCTTCTGCGTCACGACATTCATCTCCACCGGCATTCGCCACGCCGTCGGGCCGTTCCTCAAGCCGATCGTCGCCGACCTCGGCCTCGACCGCGCCAGCTTCTCGCTCGTCATCGCGGTGAGCCTGCTGCTCTACGGCGTGTTCATGCCGATCGCGGGGATGCTGCTCGATCGCTTCAGCGTGCGGACGGTCACGTCGATCGGGACGGTCGTGCTCGTGGCCTCGCTCGTGCTGACCGCGCTGGTCCGCAACGTCTGGGAGTTTGCGCTGGTCTACGGCGTGCTGGTGCCGCTCGGCCTGGCCGGCACCGGGCCGGTGATCGCGTCCGGCGTGGTCGCGCGCTGGTTCAACCGCCGGCGCGGTACCGCGCTATCGGTGCTGGGCAGCGCGTCGATGACCGGCATGAGCCTGCTCGTGCCGGGGGTGACCTGGCTCATCATCAATACCGGCTGGCGCCTGACGTATGTGGCGATCGCCGCGGGCATCGCCGTCCTGGTGCTGCCGCTGTGTCTGCTCGTGCTGCGTGACTCGCCGGAGTCGATTGGTCTCAGCCCCGACGGCGCCGACTCGCCCGCCGACGCGCGCGCCACCGCGCACGAGCGCGTCGCGACGGGCGAGGCGGTGCAGACGCTCGCTTTCTGGCAGCTCGCGGGCTCGTTCTTCACGTGCGGGTTCTCGATGGCGCTGCTCTCCGCGCACGGTGTGCCGATGCTGACCGACCACGGCTATACGCCGATGTTCGCCTCATGGACGCTCGGCGTCCTGGGCGGCTCGAGCATCGGCTTCACCGTCATGCTCGGCGTGCTGTCCGACCGCTTCGGTCGCCGGCCCGTTCTCGCCGCGATCTATGCCGGACGCATCGCAGTCTTCGCCGGCTTCTTCCTGATCCGCGACAATCCGTTCGCGATCCTCGTCGTCGCCGTGCTCGGCGGCATCACGATGGCGGGCACGGGCTCGATGACGTCCGCGCTGACGGCCGACATCTACGGACGCTTCTCGGTCAGCTCGGTCTTCGGCCTGATCTTCCTTGTGCATCAGACCGGCTCGGCGCTCGGCTCGTGGCTGGCCGGCGCGCTGTTCGAGACCACCGGCGGGTACGGTGCGGCCTACGCGCTCGCGTGCATGCTGCTGGCCGCCGCCTCGGTCGTCGCGCTCAACGTCGACCGCCGCGCGCGCCGCATCTGGCGGCCGGCGCCCGCCTCCGCCACCGACTGAGTCACCGCCGGCGCCCCGTCACGGCGTCGTCCGGTTCTTGAAGAAGGAGCTCTTCCGAGCGATCTTGTCGCGCTCGAACGTGAACACGTCGCAGCCGTTGACCTCGACCTTCTTCCCGTCCGTCGTCGTGCCGCTGAAGAGCCACTCCGAGACGCCGCCGTCGCCAGCGATCAGATGGCGCAGTCGAGCGAAGCCGGCGTCGGGGTACGTCGCGAAGACCCGCGCGAATGCCTCGCGAACGCGGTCGCGCCCGGTGTGGCGTGTGCCGCATGCGTCGGGGCCGCTGGCCGTGTCGAATACGCAGTCGTCGGCCATGAAGCGCATCAGCGCGTCGACGTCGTGACGATTCCAGCAATCGAAGAAGCGATCCAGATCAGCTGTCGTCATGTCGCGGACACCTCCACGCGTGAGAGTGGGCGTGGCAGTCGCGCGCGTCAATTCCCGATACAACTGGTCGCGCGCCGTGCGCGGCACGATGTATGGTGTCGCGGGCGCGATCGCCCCTATACATCCACGCGAGCGCGGCGCGGACCGCGATACATGGGGCCGCGCTCCGCGTGATTCAGGGCTCCGGGCGATACTGCGCCTCGACGAAGCTGCCGACGAAGGTCGGCAGCTTCGTGTGACCGAGCAGCTGTCGCACCGCCTGCGACTCGCCGAGATGAAACCAGTAGTGATAGGTCGTCCGGTGCAGGCGGGTGCCGGGCGTCTCGCCGGACGTGTCGCGCTTCCACGGTCGCGTGAGCTCCTTGCCCGTGATCGTGTCCAGATACTCGTCGGCGGCCGCCGTGATCGCGCGCCACCACTGCCAGGCCTCGTCCAGCGGCGGGACGGTCAGCTCCTTGCCGTAACCGAATTTCTTGACCTCGGGCACGACGACCTTGTCCTGTGCGAGCTCGACGAAGTATCGCTGTTCCTGCCACGCGAGGTGACCGATCATCCACGCGATCGGATTGATCGGATCGAACCGCCGCGCCGCCTCCTCCGCCGTCACCGGCTTCAGGCCGCGGCGCCATTCGCGGCGCGTGAAGCGCAGCTGGGTCACCAGCGGATGCGGCGTCACTGCTCGAGCGTCTTCTTCATCGTGGCGAGGCCCTGCTCCATCAGCCCGCCGATGTAGCCGGCCACCTCGTGCGGCAGCACGTCGGCGATCCAGACCACGAGGCTCTGCCGCTCGTCCTGCGCGATCACCTGCATCGACGCGTTGTGGTGCGTCAGCCGTGGCGACCCCGTGACGGACCACACCAGCCGGCGCGCCGTGTCGTCGACGTCGACGATGAGCTCGCGCGCGACGACGCCGTTGGCAAACGTCACGACCCTGGCACCGTCTTCGAGGCGCGTGTCGACCACGAAGCCCGGGACCAGCCGTCGATGCACCGCGCCGACGTCGCGCACGGCGTCCCAGACCGCGTCCGGCTTGGCGTTCACGATGATTTCCCTGCGGATCGATGCCATAGAGCCTCCCGGTCGAACGTGATACCGCTGAGACACCGTAGCCGGTCGCGTGTGAAAACGACGGCGCGCGGCCCGTCCGGCTTCTGGCCGACGCGAGTGCTCAGTGAAAATGGACGCCGGCGTCGATGTTGAGGACCTGCCCGGTGACGCTCTCCGACCGACAGAAGGCGACGACCTGCGCCGCGACGTCGTCGACCGCCGTGGAGCGCCCGAGCACCGCGAGCCGGCGCGTGCTGTCCACCACCTCCGGCGGCATGCGTCGCATCATTCGCGTGCCCTCCATCAGCCCCGGGGCCACGCAGTTCACCGTGACCTCGGGTGCGAGCGCCACGGCCAGACAGCGCGTGAGGTGGATCATCCCGGCCTTGGCGACGCAGTACGCGATGCTGCTCCCCGCGGGACGCAACCCGGCGACGGACGCGACGTTGACGATGCGGCCGGCGCCGCTGGCGCGCAGATGAGGCGCGGCGGCGCGCGCCAGGAAGAATGCTCCGCGCAGGTTGACGTCCTGGATGTGATCCCAGATATCGGGCGTCAGCGCGTCGAGGTCGCGGAACGGCACGCCCGCGTTCCAGCCCGCGTTGTTGACGAGAACGTCGAGGCGGCCGAGCTCGCCGACGACCCGTTCCACGGCGCCCGCGACGGCGCCCGTGTCGCGTGCGTCGAGCCGGATCATGGCCGCTCGCCGACCGCGCGCCGCGACGCCACCGCACGTCTTGTGCGCGCCGTCGCTGTGCTCGACCCACGTGATCGCGACGTCGGCGCCCGCCTCGGCCAGCGCCAGCGCGATCGCGCGGCCGAGGTCGCCGGAGCCCCCGGTCACCAGCGCGGCGCAGCCGTTCAAATCCACGGCGCGCTCAGACGGTGACAGTCAGATTCGGCACGCCGAGCTCGCGCGTGCACTCGGCGAACCACGCGATCACTTCCTTGTGCAGCGGGATGCCGTTGGCGCGACGCTTCTGCGTCTCCTCGAACTCCGACAGTCCGGGATAGAGCACACGGTCTTCGCCAGGCGCGGGCGGTGCTCCGCGCAGCGTCGCGAGCATGCGATCCATCGTGTCCTTGAACTGCTCGACGTCGGTGAAGGCCGCGATGTCGTACGCGGCGAAGTGCGTCTTGCTGCCGCTGCCCGCGGCGAGCATGGTCGGCAGCGCGCCCGCGAGCACGGTGGAAAGCACCTCGGCCATCAGTGCGAAGCCATAGCCCTTGTGCGAGCCCTGCTCGCGCGTGCCGCCGAGCGGCAGCTGATAGTACTGGTCGCGGTCGAACACCGGCTTTTCCTCGGTGATCGGCGTGCCGTCCTTGTCCGAGACCCAGCCCGGCAGCAGCGGTGAGCCCAGGCGAATCGCGAGGCGGATCTTGTTGCCCGCAATGGCCGACGTCGCGGCATCGAACAGCATCGGCGCCTCGCGGCGCGCGGGCGCGGCGATGGCGATCGGGTTCGTGCCGATCAGCGGCTTCGCCGCGAACGTCGGTACCACGCTCACGCTCGCCCCGGTGAAGCAGACGCCGATCATGTCGTGCGCGGCGGCCTGCATCGCGAAGTGACCGATCGCGCCGAAGTGGCCGCTGTTGTACACGGTGACGACGCCGACGCCGACGGTGCGCGCCTTGTCGACGGCCAGCCTCATCGCCTTGGGACCGACGACGATGCCCAGACGTCGCTCGGCGTCGATCACCGCGGTGCCCGGTGACTCGCGCACGATCCGCCAGCCCGGCCGCGGGTCGAGCTTGCCCGCGCGATAGTCGTTCACGTAGCGCCGCAGCATGTTCGACACGCCGTGCGTCTCGACGCCGCGCAGGTCGGTCATCGTCAGCGCGTCCGCGGCATCGGCGGCGTCCTCCGCGCTGACGCCGAGCTTTTCGAAGATCTGCGTCACCGTGCGGCGCAGCGCGGCCTCGGAGACGAAGACCTGATCTTTTTCCGGCACTTTGAAGCGTTCGAGGATCATCGGCGTCTCCCGCTCAGGATTGACGGAACGCGTTCACGGCGGTGACGAGCGCCGGCGTGCCGCCGAAGAGATAGGCGACCTCGACCGCTTCCTGGATCTCCGCTTCGGACGCGCCGGCGCCACGCGCGCGATTGGCGATGGTCGCGACACCGTCCGGGTGCGAGAGCAGCGCGTCGACGATCATCGTCATGAGGTGCTTGTACTTCGCCGGGATGGCGCCGTCGCGCATGATGCGCTCGCGCTGCGCCATGTACGCGCTGGCGAAGTCGGGATCACGCTGCTGCAGCGTCTGCATCCACGGGGGCAACGTCGCCTGGGCCATAGAGCCTCCTCGGTCGTGATAGAAGTAGGCACCGCACGACTCGGTCGACAGGAGGCTACACCCATGGCGCTCACTCTGGCGGAAGCCAATCAAGTCATTCAGGCCACGGTGGCGAAGGCCAACGAGCTCAAGATCCGGATCAGCGTGGCGGTGTGTGACGCCGGCGGCCGGCTCGTCGCGTTCAATCGCATGGACGGTGCGATCTGGGCCAGCGTGTACGGCTCGCAGGGCAAGGCCATCGCGTCGGCGGCCTTCGGACGGGCGAGTGGAGAGCTGCAGGAGCGCGCCGGCACGCCGATCGTGCAGGGTATTGCCGCCGCCGAGGGAGGCCACATGATTCCGAGCCAGGGCGCGATGCCGATCGTCCGCAACGGCGTGGTCGAAGGCGCGTGCGGCGTCGGCGGCGGTACGGCGCAGCAGGACGAGGACTGCGCGCGCGCCGGCGTCGCGAAGCTGTGATGCTCTAGTCGACGGCGACGCCGGTCAGCGCGGTCCGTCGTCCCACGGGCCGGGAAATCGTCCTTTCTTGCCGCCTCCCGAGAAGGGTCGCTCCTGGTGCCACTCGCTGCGCGGCAGCTCGTAGTAGACCTCGAGCCCGTTGCCGTCGGGGTCGGAGAAATAGATCCCGATGGAGACGGTGTGATCGCCGACGCGCGTGGCCACGCCTTTGTCTTTGAGGCGGCGATAGACGTCGGCGAGATCGTCGAGGCTCGCCATCCGCCAGGCGACGTGGTTCAGACCGACCTGATGCTTCTGCGGCCCGGCGGCATCGTCGCCGACCTCGAACAGCGCGATGTCGTGCGCATGAGCCGGGTCGCACGCCAGAAACGCCGCGCGGAGCCGGTCGGTGCCGGGATGATTCATGGTGTCCTGGGTGTGCAGGCCGAAGATCTCCGTGTACCACCGGTGCGAGCGCTCGGCGTTGCGCACGAAGATGTTGACGTGATCGAGGGCCATCGGCTTCGCGCTCATCGGAAATTCATCACCTCCGCCGCGTGCTCCCAGACGTCCTGGACGCGGCCGTGGGAAATCGCCGCCGCCTGCACCGCCGCCACCAGGTGGCGCCAGCGCAGCGACGGCCGCGTGGCGTGAAACTCCTCGTACGTCGCCTGGTGATGCTTCAGCGCGTGCATCTCGCTGAAGTTGTCCCGACACGCGATCGTGGCCAGCAGCGTGATCAGCGGCTCCGCGGCGTAGCCAGAGTCGGCGTACTGCTGCGCGAGCGCCGCCGCCTGCTTGACCTCGTTGGTCGAGCGCCACGTCGCGAGGTTCGCCTTGGGCAGCCGCTCGCCGACGGGCAGCCGCGCGATCAACGCATCGATGTCGGCGAGCAGGTCGTTCTGCGCGCGCGGCGGCAGCGCGGCGACGCGCTCGCGCTCGGGCTGCAGGGCGGGCGCCAGCATCCGCTGGGCCATGAGCACTTCGGGCCCCGTGTTCCACACGAGCAGCGCCCGCAGCTTTGTGCGCAGCGACAGCTCCGGCTGACGCAGCAGATAGCGCCGCGTGTTGGCGCCCGTGTTGATGTGCACGTCCATGGGATTGCCCGTCTGCGAGCGCAGGAAGAGCGTGGAGCCCCCCACGGACAGCGCCTCGCCCGCGCCCTCGAGCGACAGCCCGTCGGCCAGCGCGCGCGCGAGCATTCCGGGCACTTCGCTGAATTTGTTGCAGCGCCCGATCTCGTCGGCGACCGCGGTGATGGCGGCGGTCTCGTCGTCGCCGGTGGCCCCACGCAGCGGCCGCTCGAGCAGTCCGAATTGCGCGATCAACGCGTCGACGTCGTCCAGCGACGCCGGCATGGTGGGCCGCGTGACGTAGCGCACCGGGGCGCGGCCGATGAACCTGGCGTATTCCCAGCCGAAGTACTCCAGCGCGCGCCACGTGAAGACCGGGAACAGGAAGTAGTGATCGTCGATCTGGTTTTTCGGGATGGCGATCTCGAGCAGATGCTCGAGCACCTGCATCGGCGACAGCCGCTGCATCAGATAGAGGAAGTAATGATCGCACGCGTTGTAGACGCCGCGCCCGGCCGCAAAGCGGATCGACGCGAGCGTCGCGTCGACGTCGTCGCTCTCCGACACCGGCTCGGCGTCGGCGAGGATGTACGGGCCCATGGCCGGCGAGTGGATGTGCTTGTTCGCCACCGCCACGTTCTGGATCACCGGCAGCCGCCCGTACTCGCCGGGCAAGCGCGCCGCGATGTGCCGGACGGCGTGCAAGCCGGCTAGCGGATGCAGCGGACCACCGTGGTGTCCCGGCGGCAGGTCGGAAGACCGCACGACGGCCAGCGCCGAGGCCAGCAGCATGTCTTTGACTGGTGTCCCGGCGGCGAGCCGGTCGTGGGTGCGGGCGACGATGTGCTCGGGCGCTGTGTCTTCGACGAACCGTACGAGCGCCTCGATGGAATCGGGGTACACCACGGGTCGGGCCATGGCCGAGCCTCCGGATGCAAGGAGCTGCTGTCGTCTCGGGCCGAATTCTACCCCCAGCCGTGATACGCTGCGCGCTCGCCGGGCGATTCCTCTTCTTCGAGGTGGGACGATGCGACCGAACAAGATGAAGCAGATCTGGCGCGAGGGCCGCTGCGTCACGATGGGCTGGCTGTCGATCTCCAACGGCTTTACGGCCGAGGTGATGGCGCGGCAGGGGTTCGACGCGCTGGTCGTCGACATGCAGCACGGCCTCACCGACATGGCGAACCTGTGGCCGATGCTGCAGGCGATCTCGCAGACCGACACCGTGCCGGTCGTGCGCGTCGCATGGAACGATCCGGCGATGATCATGAAGGCGCTCGACTTCGGCGCCTACGGCATCCTCGTGCCGCTGATCAATACCGCCGAGGATGCGGCGAAAGCCGTCGCGGCGTGCCGCTATCCGCCGGTCGGCATGCGCTCGTCCGGCCCGGTGCGCGCCGTCCACTACGGCGGCGCCGATTACCTCGCCAAAGCGAACGACGAGATCGTCGTGATGGGGATGGTCGAGACGAAGGAGGGCCTCGCCAACCTCGACGCGATCTGCGCCACGCCCGGGCTCGACGCGATCTACATCGGGCCCTCCGACCTCGCGTTCGCGCTCGACATGAGCCCGCGTCCCGACAATCCGGATCCCAAGCACATGGCGGTGTGCGACAAGATTCGCGACACCGCGCACAAACACGGCAAGAAGGCGTGTATGCATTGCGCGAGCGGGACGTTCGCGGCCGGCGCCACCAAGCGCGGCTTCGACCTCGTCATGCTGACGTCCGATCTGGCGTCGATGGTGGCGGGCGTGCGACGCCACCTCGACGATCTCAAGGCCGGGACGCCGAGCTGAGCCGTTGCGTCACCGCGCTCGCCAGAGCGCGGCGCGCCAGACGAGCCCGATCAGGATCGTGACGGCGAGCCCGAGCGTCGTGTACAGCGTGAGCGCGCCCGGGTAGCCCACACGCGGAATCAGCAGCCCGGCCGCGAGCAGCCCGAGCGGCAGGCCATACACCGCGAGCATGCGCACGCCGATCACGCGCGCGCGGAAGCCCGGGGCGGCGTCGGCGAGCATCGTGGCCGACATCGAGATCATCGCGATGCTCTGCACGAAGCCCGCCCCGAGCAGCGCCGCCATGCCGAGAGCCATGCGCTCCACGTGCACGAACGCGGCGAGCAGCACGTACCAGAGCGCCGTGTACACGAGCGTCGCGCGCGCGGGATACTGTGGGCCGCCGGTGACGACCATCGTCACCGATCCCGTCAACGCGCCGACCGAGAAGCTTGCGGCCAGCAGGCCCAGGCCGCGCGCGTCGACGTGATAGACGCGCTCCGCGGCATACGGGAGCAGGCCGCCCGAGATGGGGTACGCGGTGAGGTTGACCGCGAACGCGAGCAACAGGATGCCGAGCAGCGCGGGTGTCGAGACCGCGTACGTGAACCCATTCACCAGATCACGCCACCCGGAGGCCGCCGCCATCGATGCGCGCGGCGCGGCGGATGCGCGCGGCGCGGCGGCGGGATCCGGCAGCGGCGCGTGTCGTGACACACCGAACGTCAGCGCGAGGCTCGCCACGTACACGAGGCTGATGACCGCATAGGTGCGACCGAGTCCGAGGACCGCGGACAGCCCCGCGCCGGCGAGCGCGCCGCCGATGCGCGCCGAGTCCTGCGTGATGCGCGACAGCGCGAGCGCACCCATGAGATGGGCGGCCGGAATGGTGTCGCCGATCAGCGTGTTGCGCATGACGATGTCGTTCGGTCGGACGAGCCCGCCGACGGTCGCGAGCACGAGCACCCAGGTCGGCGTGACGAGCCCGGCCACCGCGAGCGCCATCAGCACCGTGGCGAGCGCGGCGTAGCTGGCTCGCATCGCGCACAGCATCGTCCCCGCGCCGAGCCGATCCGCCAGCACGCCGAAGCCGGGAGCCGCGAGCGTGCCGAGAAATTGCAGCGAGCCGAACACGGTGAGCATGAGCACCGAGCCCGTCTGCGTCATGACGTACCACCCGAGCGTGAGCGTCTCCATCTCGAACGCCCAGGCCGTCAGCAGATCGGCCGGCCACTGAAAGCGGAAGCTCCTGACGCCGAACGGGGCGAGGATCACGGGGCGGTGGACACGGCGCCTCGTACGGTACAACATCTGCCGCATGCGAATCGTCTTCCCCGACGGCGCCGGCTGCGTGCAGGACGCGTCCGAGCTCGAGCCGTTGCGCAAGCTGGGTGAGGTCGACTTCTACGACGGGCCGCCGCCCGACCGCGCGACGTTGATCGAGCGGCTGCAGCCCGCCGAGGCCGTCGTCCTCGACTATTCCGAGATGGACGCCGAGGTGCTGCGCGCGTGCCCGCGGCTCGCGTTCATCAGCTTTCTCGGCATCGGCTACAACAGCTGCGTCGACGTCGCCGAGGCGACGCGTCGCCGCATCGCCGTCGCGTACACGCCGGATTACGGCGCCACGTCGGTCGCGGAGCACGCGCTCGCCATGATGCTGGCACTCACGCGCCACATCGGGCCGGCGTTCGTCAGTGTCCGCGAGGGGCGCTGGGAGCCGGGACGATTCGTGGGCATGGAGCTCTCCGGCAAGACGCTCGGCCTCGTCGGCCTGGGGCCCATCGGCGTGGAGATGGCGCGGCTCGGTGCCGGGATCGGCATGAGGTTGGTGGGCTGGACGCGGCGCCCATCGAAGGAGCGGGCGGTGCACGGGCTCACGCTCGTGGCCCTGGAAGACGTGTTCGCGACGGCCGACGTCGTGTCGCTCCACCTCTCGTACACACCCGAGTCGGAAGGCATCATCACGCGCGCGTTGCTCGAACGCATGAGGCCGGGGGCGTGGTTCGTCAACACCGCGCGCGCGCGACTGGTGGACAACGCGGCGCTGGTCGAGCTGCTTCGCGCCGGCCGGATCCGTGGCGCCGCGCTGGACGTGCATGAGACCGAGCCGATCCCGCCCGGCGAGTACGTGTTTCGCACGCTGCCCAACGTGCTCGTGACCCCGCACATCGGCTACAACACACGCGAGGCCTCGGCCAACATGCTGCGCATCGCGATCGAGACCGTGCAGGCCTTCGCGCGAGGTGAGCGTCTGCACGTTGTGAACTAATACATGGGGGGCCCCGAAATGGCCCCCCAAACCCCCCAACGCTCGGGGCACCCCGGCGGAGCCGTGGCGCCCCTCGGAGACCCAGGATGGCGGACACGAACGAGCTGTTCGAGATCATCCACACGACGCGCGCGATGCGGCGACTCAAGCCGGATCCGGTGCCCGATGGGCTCATCCGCAAAATTCTCGAAGCCGGCGTGTGCGCGCCCAATGGCGGCAACACGCAGCGCTGGCGGTTTCTCGTGGTGAAGGACCCCGCCATCAAGCGTGCCGTCCAGGGCTACTACAAGCGTGCGTTCGACGAGGTCATCGGGCCGCGGTATCTGAAGAGCGAGCCGCCGCCTGGCGTGACCCGCGAGGCGTATCACCGTCAGCACGCGGCGGTCGAGTATCTGACGAATCATTTCCACGAGGCGCCGGTGTGGATCGTCGCCTGCCTCGAGGAAGGCGCCGCGCCGCCGACACGCTGGTCCGGCGCGTCGATCTATCCCGCCGTACAAAACATGCTGCTTGCGGCGCGTGCGCTCGGCCTCGGCGCCACGCTGACGACGCGGCATTTGCTCTACGAGAAGGAGACGGAGGCGGCGCTCGGACTGCCGTCCGGCGTGCATTCGTACGCGATCGTGCCGATCGGCTATCCGCTGGGCCGCTTCGGGCCCGTGGGTCGCGGCCCGCTCAGCGAGATCGTCTATCAGGACCGGTGGGGACAGCCCTATGTGACCTGAGCACACACCCGAGCCGCCCACGCGTTGAGCCGCCGGTACCACCGCAGCTTGTCGTCGAAGCCGGGAAACGCCGCGTTGCGGCCGCTCGGGTTCGGCACGACGAAGACGGCGGCATCGCCGATGCGCTCGGGCTTCGGCCCGGGCCCCGGGCTGGCGGACCGCCCGAAGAACCGACGGTAGGCCGTGCCGCCGACGAACGCGACGACGGACGGCTCGATCTGCGCGATGGTGCGCGCAAGTTGCTTGCGCCCGCGCGCGTAGTCGTCGGCGGTCAGCTCGGACGCCTCGCGTGTCGCGCGTGTTGCGATGTTCGTCAGCGCCAACCCGAGCTCGGGCAGCCGCACGTCGTCGACAAACGTGATCGGATCAGGCACGAACGCCGCGGCGTGCAGCAGGCGATAGAACGGATTGCCCGGTCCCGCGAAGTGATGGCCGACGCGCGCAGACGCGAGGCTCGGGTTGATGCCGACGAACAGGATGCGCGGCTTGGGACACAGCCGCGGCGCGAGCCGCTTCACATCGACAGCATCCGCTCGCTGACGATCCACTTCTTGTTGTAGGTGTAGGGCCGCACGTCCGGCTTCCAGCGTCCGATGTCGGAGGTGTCGTTCCACAGCTTCGACATCGGCAGCTCGGCATTGTCGACTTCGTAGACGCAGAGGTAGCGCGGCTCGCCCGCGGTCACGGTGCGGTAGCGGACGGCGTTGACGCAGCCGGGCAGCTTCAGGAGCAGCGGCAGGTGCTCGCCGTCGTACAGCTCGTTGAAGAGCGCCTCGCGGTGCGGCTCGACGTCCATCATGACCCAGAAGACGTACGGCGTGGTGCCGGCGAGCTCGGCACGCCCGCCGACCCACTCGTACACCGCGAGATGGCGATTCATCGTGTGCGCGCGGATCTCGCCCGGCCAGCGTCCGGCCTCGCCCGCGGCCTTGAACGCGGGACTCGTCTGCACGCCCGCGTCGTCGAGCTCGTAGGCGGCGAGATACCGCGGCTCGCTCGCCGACGGCTGCCGGTACCGGCTCGCGCGGCGCACGCCGGGCACGGCGCGCAGGTTCGGCACGTGCTCCTTGTCGTAGACCTCGTTGAAGCGCGCCTCGTGATCGTGCGCGACGTCCATCCGCACGAGGAACAGCGCGGGCGCGCTCATCGATGCGTACCCGGCGACTCCATCACGCGCGCGCCGGCCTTCTTCGACCGGCCGATGAACTCGACCATGTTGCCGTCCGGATCCTTGACGAACACCTGGCGGAGTCCGGTGGGGCCGGAGACGACATCACGGCAGACGAGCCCGAGCGCCTCGATCTTCGCCGCGGTCGCATCGCAGTCGTCCGTCCACAGCGCGAAGTGGGGGTAGCGCGCCTCGATCTTTTCGCGCTCGACGGCGGGCTTCACGAGCGCGTCGTTCAGGATGATGTGCAGCTGCAGCTCGCCGCCCAGGCTGTACCAGATCCCGGGGAAGTCGAAGGCCGGTCGCGCGATCTCCTCGAAGCCCAGCACGTTCGAGTAGAACTCGCGCGCCTTGGCGACGTCGGTGACGGTGACGCTGACGTGGGTGAACTGCTTGAAGAGGCTCATACGGTCCTCCTTCGGTTGCCGGCAAGGATAACAGGAGGCCTCAGTCTCCGGACGCCAGCGGAATCTTGGGCGTCCACGTCAACCACTCCTTCTCCGGCTTGTCGTGAAGCACGAAGAGTGCGCCATCCTTGGCCTGCGGACTGTCCGCGATCGGCGTGGAGAAGGCGACGCCGCCCGCGACGAGCGAGCGCAGCGATTCGATGTTGACCTCGAGGCCCTTGAACAGGCTCAGGTTCACGTCGACCCCGCCCGCGGTCCAGAAGCGTGAGCCCACGCGCACCAGCCGCGCGTACCGCGGCTCGATCAGCGCGTGGACGTGCGCGACGGTCGCGTCGCGACTCAGCGTGGCCGACGTCACCGTGCCCACGGCGATGCCGCGATACGTCACCGCCGTGCGCGGACGAATGGAGCCGAACTGTGCCGTGGCGAGCATGATGCTGAGCCCGGATTGGCCCAGCGCCGGCGACGGGTGCTCGGTGCCGACGAACTCCGTCTTCGGTGGGCCCGAGCCCGGCAGCACGTCGATGTAGGGGCCGGTGATCACGGTGTTGAGCCCGCGCACGGTCTCGATGCCGACTTCCGGCCGAACGATCCAGAACACCGAGCCTGTGCGCGCGATGTCGGCCGCGTCGCGCCGCACCCGCGCCGTCACGACGACGTACGCGTCATCCTTCGTGAACCCGAGCGCGGTCACGTCCCCCACCGTCACGCCGCGGAAGCGAATCTCGCTCTGTCCGGGCTTGAGTCCCGTGGCATCGCGAAACATCACGTGAATGGTCGGCCCGTACTCGTGCATGCGGCTCAGCACGAGATAGCCGGTGAGTGCGGCGGCCACGAGCGGCACGAGCCACACCAGATAGCTGATCCACCGACGCCGTCGCCGGACTCGCGCGACGGGGACGGCGTCGGGCGCCGGAGCATCGTCGGGCGCCGGAGCATCGTCGGGCGCCGGAGAAGCGTCGGGCGCCGGAGAATCGTCGGGCGTGTCCGCCATCACCGCGCGTCCGCCGGCTCCCAGATGAGCCGCGGATCGAAGCTCGCCGATGCGAGCAGAGTCAGGACAGCCACCGCCGCGAACGAGAACAGCCCGCGTCCGGGCAGCACGGTGGCGAGCTCGCCGAGCTTCACGAGCGCGACGAGCACCGACATCACGAACACGTCGAGCATGGCCCACGGGCCGAGGACCTCCAGCATGCGGAACAGCCACGTCCGCTGCCGCCGCCAGGCCCGCGCGCGCAGCTTCACCGTCGCGACCAGAGAGAAGAGGGCGAGGAGCTTCAGGAATGGGATGACGATGCTCGCGAGAAACACGATGGTCGCGATCACCGGCTGGCCCTGCCGGAAGAGGGCGACGGCGCCGTCCCACGCGGTGCTCTCGGAATGCATGCCGTACCACTCGAGTCGCAGGATCGGATAAAGATTCGCGGGCGCGTAGAACATCAGGCCGGCCAGCGCGAATGCGGCCGTGCGAGTGAGGCTGCTGTCGTCACGGGTCACGAGATGGGCGGCGCAGCGCGCGCATTCGGCCGAAGCGCCGGGTGCGAGGTCGGGCAGCTGCTGCACCAGGCCGCAGGTCTCGCACGCCACGAGGGACATGACTCAGGGTGCCCGATGGCTGCGCGGTTGTAAACGCGCCACCGCGGTATCCTCTGGGCCATGAACTTCGGACTCTTCTTCCTCATGCAGCGTGACGAGGCGTGGAGCGAGCAGGCCGTCTACGACAGCGACGTCGCGCAGATGCTGGCCGCCGAAGCGCTCGGCTACGAATCGGTCTGGATCGCCGAGCACCACTTCAACGATTACGGTCTCTGCCCGGCGCCCCAAGTGCTCGCCGCCTTCCTGGCCGCGCGCACGCGCACGCTGCGTCTCGGGATGGGCGTGAGCCTCCTGCCGCTGCACCATCCCGTCGACCTGGCCGAGCAGCTGGCCGTGCTCGACGTGATCAGCGGCGGCCGCCTCGACGTCGGGATCGGGCGCGGCGGCACGCTGCAGGACTACCAGACGTTCCGCGCGGACCGTGGCGAGGCGCGGCTGCGCATCGAGGAAGGCATCGCGCTCATGCAGCAGTGCTGGACCGGCGCGCCCTTCGACTTCAACGGGCAATTTCACTCGGCGGAGCGGCTGCACGTGCGCCCGCGGCCCGTCCAGCGGCCGCACCCGCCGTTGTTCGTCGCGGCCAACAGCGAGGACAGCGTGCTGTCGGCGGCCCGGCTCGGTCTGCCGACGCTGTCGTCGTTCTTCGTGCCCGTGCCCGAGCTGCAGCGCCGACGCGATCTCTACCGCGCAACGGCGCGGGCGGCCGGCCGGCCCGAGTCGGAGATCGACGAGCTCGAGCGTCGCTCGGGCGGCATGCGGGTGGTGCACGTCGCCCCGACGACCGAGCAGGCGCGGCGTGCGGTCGACGCGCCGTTCATGAGCTACCAGCGCAAGATGTCGCGGCTGCGCTCGGACGCCACCGGCGGCAACGTGCCGAACTCGTTCGATCGCTCGCTGCTGCGGCTGCGAAGCTTCGAGGAGTACCTGGCGGACGGCTGGGCACTCATCGGTACGCCGGGCGAGGTGCGCGAGGGCCTGCAGCAGTTCCTCGACGCCACCGGCTATCAGCGCGTGCTGCTCCTGATGGCGCTGCCGGGGATCGAGACCACGCTGGCGCTGCGCTCGATGCGCTTGTTCGCGGAGGAGGTGGCGCCGGCCCTGAGCCCGCCGACGGCCGCCGCGAAGCTTTCGTGACGGCGCTCAGTCGGTACGCCGTGGCGGCCGCGCCAGCCAGAAGCACGCAGAGCCGGCCGCGCAAAAAGCGACCGCGACGAGGAACGCGACGCGATAGCTGCCCGTGAGGTCGTGCACGAAACCGCCGAACCACGGCGCCACGCCGCCGCCGATGCCGTTGCCCACGCTCAGGATGCCGTAGATCACGCCGAAGCGGCGGCCCGGAAAGATCTGTGACGCCATCGCGGTGATGATCGGGCCGCGCGCGCCGAACCCGAGGCCGAACAGGATCGCGTAGGCGTAGAGCGCCGCCGCGTGCGGCCAGAGCTCCAGCGTGAGGAGCGACAGCGTACCCAGCGCCGTGCACGCATACGAGACGGTTGCGGACGACGCGCGCCCGATGCGATCGGCCGCCATGCCGAACGCGATGCGACCCACCACCGACAGCAGTCCCGTGAGCCCGAAGATGCTCGCCACGAACAGGCGCGCGAACCCGTGGTCCACCGCGAACGCCACCGAATGCGTGACGACCGAGAACACGGCGAGCGGCGTGCAGAGGTAGGCGAAGAACAGCGCCCAGAACGCGCCCGTCGTGAGCGCGTCGGCGACGTCGCGGCGCGCGGCCTCCGGCCGCGGCTCCGCCTCCGCGCGTGCCTGGACGGCGGCGGAGACCGGCGCTTCGCGCACACCGAACATGACGAGCGGCAGGAGCACGGCGAGCGTGCCCGCGCCGAGCACCGCATACGCCGCGCGCCAGCCGTACGTGGTGATGAGCCACTGCGCCAGCGGCCCCATGACGAGCACCCCCGCGCCCATGCCGGAAAACGCCAGCCCCAGGATGCTGCCGCGGCGCTCGGCGAACCACCGCGCGATGAGCGTCCCGCTCGGCACCCAGCTCACCGCGCACAGGCCGATGGCCGCGAACACGCCGATCACGGCGTAGAGCGACCAGAGCGAGCCGATGCGGCTCGCGAGCATGCAGGCGACGCCGAGTACCGCGGCACCGCCGAGCATGACGCGTCGCGGGCCGACACGATCGACGAGCATCCCGATCACCGGCGAGAGCACACCCTGGATGACAGACGAGATGGAAAACGCGGCCGCGGTGGCGCCGCGCGACCAGCCGAATTCGTCGAGCAGCGCGACGAAGAACACCGGGAACGAGAAATAGAGGCCCGATGCGATGGCGAGCGTCAGCCACACCGCGCCGACGACGATCCAGGCCCTGCGGGACGAGCGCGGCATCGGTGGTGATGATAGACGGTGGTACCCTACCGGCGCTGCCGCCAATGCGGACAGGAGGCCGGCGATGATCGAGGTGCGGCGCCTCGGCAAGCAGATCGGTGCGGCGATCCACGGGGTCGACGTGCGAGCCCTCGACGACGCGGGCTTCGCGGCGATTTACCGGGCGTGGCTCGACTTCAACGTGGTCGTCGTGCCGGACCAGCAGCTCACCATCGACGAGTTCCTGCGCTACAGCCGCCGCTTCGGCGTGATCCATCCGCATCCGTCGAAGTCGACGCGTCACCCCGATTACCCCGAGCTCACGCTGCTCGGCATGAACAAGTTCCGCGCCGACGGGACGCTGGACGAGGCCATCTATCGCCGAGGCGCCGAGGGCTGGCACACCGACGGCGCCTACGACGCGGAGCCGTTCAAGGCCACGCAGCTCTACGCGCTGGCCGTGCCCAGCCGCGGCGGCGACACGCTGTTCGCGAGCATGTATACGGCCTACGACGCGCTGCCGCAGCAGCTCAAAGATCGGCTCGACGGGCGGCGTGGACTGTTCACGTACGGCGGTCGGCGCAAGGCGACCGCGCTCCTGAACCCCGAAGACCGCGACTGGACGCCGGTGTCGCACCCGATCATCCGCACGCACCCCGAGACCAAGCGCAAGGCGCTCTACTTCGATCCCGGCAAGATCCTCGGTATCGAGGGACTCGAGCCCGCGGAGAGTGACGCGCTGATCGACGAGCTCACCGAGCGGATGATCCAGCCCGACGGCGAGTATCGGCATCGCTGGCATCGCGGCGACATCGTGATCTGGGACAACCGCTGCTCGTATCACAAGGCGGCGGGCGACTATCCGCCCGACGAGGATCGCATTCACTGGCGCGTGTCGATCAAGGAGCACTGACGTGATCCGCCTCGCGGGACTCGGCCATGTCCTGTTGCGCGTGCTCGATCTACAGCGGGCCAGGACGTTCTACACCGAGGTGCTCGGCTTCCGCGTGCTGGAGGAGGATCCCGAGCACGGCGGAATCTTTCTCGCGCTCGATGGGCAGAGCCATGCCCTCGACCTCTTCGCGGTGAAGGACGTCGAGACCGCGCGGCGGCAGACGCCGGGCGCGAGGGGGCTCGGTCACATCGCGTTCCGCGTGATGAGCGAGGAGGCTCTGAAGGAGGCGTATGCGGCGCTCCACGAGCATGGCGTCGAGGTGACGCGCTCGATCGACCACGTCAGCCAGAAGAGCATCTACTTCGAGGACCCGGACGGCAACACGCTCGAGATCTACTACGAGCGCCCGGATGCGCTGACCATCTTCGCGGCGGGCCGTGGCGATCGCGACGTGCCGCTCGTCTTCGACGAACGCACCACCGACAAGGAGCGCAGATGACGATCACCGCGCGCATGCTCACGCAAGACGCCGACGGCATCGGCGGTTACATGGCCAGGCCGGATGGCGCGGGAGCGCGGCCGGGCATCATGATGGTGCACCACGCGCACGGCGTCACCGCGGACTACAAGATCGACGCCTATCGCCTGGCGCAGCTCGGCTTCACCGTCCTCGTGCCGAGCCTGTTCAACATGTTCGGCATCCCGGGCACGAACCACATCGGGCAGGGCGCCGATCTGCAGGCCAAGCACTCGGACACCGAGTTTCTCGGCAAGATGGACGAGGCCTGGCAGTACTTGATCGGCCGGCTCGGTGCCGACGCCATGCGCACCGCGTGTATCGGCCACTGCATGGGCGGGCGGCTGCTCATCCCGTTCGCGGCCGATCATCCGCACGTGAAGGCGTTGGTCCTCTATTACCCCTCGGTTCGCGACGAACCGGAGACATCACACCGGCCGCGGCACGCCTTCCGGCTGGCGCCGACGCTGAAGTGCGCGACGCTCGTGTTCGCGGGTGGCCTCGATTACATCGCGACACCGGCCATTCAGGGGCCGCTCTGGGAGGCATTCCGCAAGAACGGCCAGCCGGTGGAGTGGCACTACTTGTCCGACGCCAATCACGGCTTCCGCCACCCAGACGGCGAGGGCTACCAACCGCACTACGCGGACCTCGCGTGGCCGCTCGTCACCGACTTCCTGCAGCGGCGGGTATGAGGCGCCCTGCAGCGACGCATATGAGGCGCCGATGATCACGCGTCAGATCGGCCCGTGCTTCGCAGCCGAAGTCGATGGCCTGGATCTCCGCAAGACGCTCACGTCGGAGCAGGCGGCCGCCATCCACGCGGGGATGGACGAGCACGCGGTGCTGGTCTTCCACGAGCAGTATCTCGACGACGCCGAACAGCTGGCGTTCAGCCGGAGCCTGGGGGAGCTGGAACACGCCATCGGCACGAGCCTGCGCGCGCCCGACGAGTACCGGCTGCCGACGACGTTCGCGGACGTGTCGAACCTCGACAAGAACCACGAGGTGTTCGCGCGCGACGACCGCCGACGCCTGTTCGCCATCGGCAACCGGCTGTGGCACTCCGACAGCTCGTTCAAGCGCGTCCCGGCCAAGTATTCGATCCTGCACGCACGCCGGATCCCGTCCAAAGGCGGCAACACCGAGTTCGCCGACATGCGCGCGGCGTACGACGCGCTCGACGACGACACGAAGAACCAGATCGAGGAGCTGGTGTGCGAGCACTCGCAGCTCTACTCGCGCCAGCAGCTCGGGTTCACCGATTTCACCGACGACGAGCGCGCGCGCTTCGCGCCCGTGTCGCAGCGGCTCGTGCGAACGCATCCCTCGACGGGACGCAGGTCGCTTTATTTGTCTTCGCACGCGGGCGGCATCGTGGGCTGGCCCGTCCCCGAAGCGCGTGCGTTCCTGCGCGACCTCGTCGAGCACGCCACGCAGCGCGAGTTCGTGTACGCGCACCGCTGGCGCGTCGGCGACCTCGTGATGTGGGACAACCGGCGCACCATGCATCGCGCCCGGCCGTTTCCGGCGCACGAGCCACGCGACATGCGCCGCACGACGCTCGTCGGGACGCCGACGATCGCGCAGCCCGCCGCTACGTCTTGATGCCGAACAGCTTCGCGGCGTTGCCGCCGAGAATGGCCTCGCGGTCGGTGTCGCTCAGCGTCGGCGTGCCGAGCACGTGGTCGACGGCCTCGGTCGTCCACGGGTACGGGTAGTCGGTGCCGACCATCAGCTGACTCACGCCGACCTCGGCCGCGAGGTGGCGCAGCCCCTCGGGTGTGAACACCATCGTGTCGTAGTACATCTGCCTGAGATATTCGCTCGGCTTCTTCTTGATCGGCCCGTGCGGCCCGCCCGGGCACTGGGTGGGCTGGGTCGAGCAGCCGCGATCCGAGCGGGCCGCGTAGGACGGCAGGTAGCCGCCGCCGTGAGCCCCGATGATTTTCACGCCGGGGAATTTGTCGAGCGTGCCGTCGAAGATCAGATGCGTGAGCGCGATGGTCGTCTCGAGCGGGTTGCCGATGATGTTGCCGAGCAGCCCGTTGCCCTTCAAGCGCGTCGTCGCGTTCATCTCCGGCGTGCCCTGCGGATGGATGAAGACGACCGCGCCGAGCTGCTCGGCCTTCGCCCAGAACGGATCGAGCTTCGGGTTGCTGATCTCCTCGCCGTTGACACTGCCGCCGATGGCCGCGCCGCGCAGCCCGTACTTCTTCATGCCTTCCTCGAGCTGCTCGACGGCGAGATCGGGATGCTGTAAGGCGACCGTGGCGTAGGCGACGAAGCGATCGGGGTTCGCGGCAACGGCGGCCGCGAGCTTCTCATTCTGGATCTGGCAGATCTGCTTCGCGAGATCCCGCTCGGCCTTGTACCAGTACGGGTTGATGCTGAGCGCCTCCATGTCGATGCCCTGCTCGTCCATGGCGCGCAGCCGGCCCGCGACGTTCGTGACCATGTTGAGGTCGGGGCGCGTGGCGGGTGTCGGATCACCGAGCTTCAGCCCGACGAGGGCCATGGCCTCCGCGACCCCGCAGTGCGCGTGGACGTCGATGACCTTGACTTGCTTGCCGGCAACCATCGTCGCGCGACGGCTGCCTTGCGCGGACGCGGGTCGCGCGGCGAGCAGATCACAGCCCACGAACGCGAGACCGGCCAGGGCACCGGCGGTCGTCCCGACAAACTGTCTGCGGGTGGTCATTGGCGTCCTCCTGGTCGCGTGGCGTGCGCGTTGACGCGTGGGGCGCTTTGACGGCGCGCAGGGTATCATGGCGGGCCATGGCACGCCTGATCTGGCCGCTCACAATCGTCGCTGCATTCGTGGCCGGCTGGGCGCTCGCGGGCTTCGGCCCCCACGTGCGCACGCCCCACTCGGGCCGCGAGATCGAGCGCCTGCAGGAGCAGGTGAATGTCTTGCAGGCCAGGCTCCGTACGCGTGAAGACATCGTCACCGAGCGCACGTCCGGCCCGGCGGCGCCGAGCGTCGGCGCACCGCGCGCGTCCGTATCGAGGGACGGCGGCCTCACCGCCGTCGCGCGCGAAGAGCGCATCGTTCAGGATTTGCGTGCGCGCTCGGGCGGGACGTCGGCCGATCGCGCGGCGTCCGTCACCGGGTCGCGTGGCCTGACGCCGACGGTCGAGGCGGCGCTGGAGCGCTTCTATCGCTATCTGGATACGACACGCGGCGGTGAAGGCCGCGAGGGTTGGCGGCGGGCACGCGAGCTCGTCGACGAGCTGCGTAGCATGGGCGACGCCGCGGGCAAGGCGCTCATGCAGGTGCTGTCGTCGGGGCAGGACAGCGACGAGCGACGCGCCGCGGCGCGTCTGCTCGGCACGCTGCAGGTGCCGCAGTCGTTACCCCTGCTGCGCGACATTCTCGAAAACGACAACGATGTGCTGCTTCGCCGGGCCGCGGCGTCGGGTCTGCGCCAGCTGCAGACGCCCGACTCGATTCCGGTCATGGAGCACATCCTCGCCAACGGCGCCGACGATCGCATGGTGCGGCTCAGCGCCGCCTACGGGCTGGCCGAGGCGGGGCGTCCGCTCGGCGTGCTGGGGCTGACGCAGATCTTCAACGAGTCGGCGGTCGACGGCCGCGGGCGCGAGATGGCATTTCGCTCGCTCGCCTCGCTCAACGACGATCGCGCGGTGCCGTTCATGCGCGGCGTGGTCGTCTCCGACGTCGAGCCGGGGTATCGCCTGCGCGCGATCCAGTACCTCACGGCGCAGGGCGACCGCCAGTCGCTCGGCAATCTGCAGATGCTGATGCAGTCACCGACCGAGCAGGCGTCGATCCGCGACGCGGCCGCGCAGGCGTACCGCGCGCTCGGCGGCAAGTAGCCCCCTCTCGCGCGCGTCAGCGACGTCAGAATCTTTCGGCGCTTCTCGACGAAGTCAAGAAGGGCCGGGAGATCGTGATTACAGAGCACGGGCGTCCGGTCGCGAAACTGGTGCCTGCCGATCAGCGGCGCGGTAAGGGCGTTCCCGACTTGTCAGCGTTCCGCCGCAGCACGCCGATTCGCGATCCACCGCTCTCCGCGACAATCGTGGAGGACCGTGAGGATCGTCTCTAATTTGCGCGCGCGAAGGTTTCGTGAGAGGCGCGCGTCCTATCGCGCACTTTCTCTTGCTTCGTTCGATGATCGGCTGAGAACGGCAGCGCGTGCGGTCGGACTCGTGACATATCCGGGCTAACCGTTACGTTGCGAGCGGTAAGTCGATGCGCCGGCCGCTCGCGGTCGAAGCCAGGCCCGCGGCGATGATTTCCTGCACGTCGCAGCCGACGTCGGGCGCGCAGAACTCGGTGACCGCCCGACCCTCGCCGATGCACGTCAGGAAATGGGTCGGGCCATCGCGCTCGTCGGCCGGCAGCGGCGGCGGCTCCACGAACCGGCTGGCGTCGGCCATGACGATCTGCACGCGTCCGACGCCGGCGCGCTCGCCCTCGCGTGTCGGCCGCGGCTGGTGCACGAGCAGCGTCCCGCGCTCGCCGTAGACGATCATGGCGAACGCGGGCTCGCGGCCGATCTGTGTCCAGCTCGCCTCGAGCAGTCCGAGCGCGTGCGGATACGACAGCACGACGATCGCGTTGTCCTCGGCTTCGAGGCCCGGCTTGCGCGGCGGCGGCGTGACGGCGGTGACGGCGTCCGGCCGGCCGAGGAGCTGGCGACACAGCACCGCGCCGTATCCGCAATAGTCCACCAGGGCGCCACCGCCGTTGCGCCGCGGGTCGTAGAGCCACTCGCAGAACTCGGGCGAGCAGCCGAACTCGCGCGGACCCGCATGGCCGCCGCGGTGACTGACCTGGACCGGCGCACCCACGGCGCCGTCTCGCGCGAGCGTCAGGCCGTGACGTAGCGCTGCGCGCCACGCGGTCGGCCAGTTCAGCATCAAGACGACGCCGGCTCGCCGCGCGGCGGCGAGCAGCGCCCGCGCGCCGGGCAGGTCGGCGGCCATCGGTTTCTCGAGCATGACGGGAAGCCCGCGCTCCAGGGCGCGCACACCGAGCTCGGCGGACGTCCGGTTGTCGGCGAACACGAGCACCGCGTCGAGGTCACGTCGCTCGAGCAGCGCATCGAACGACTCGTGCACGACCACGCCGCCATACTCCGCGCGCACCCGCTCGCGCAGTGCTCCGTCCGGCTCGGCCGCCGCCACGAGCCGCCCGCGCTCACCGGCCGACAGCGCCGCGAGATTGCCCCACACGTGATCGTGACTCAGCCCGAGCACGCCGACGTTCAGCCGCGCCATCGGAGGGATCTTGCACTATGATGCGTCCCCATGGCGAAAATGTGGCGCGTGTACACCGGCGCGGATGGCGAATCGCACATCGCCGAGCTGGCGCCGGCGATGAAGCCGTTCCGCGACGTCGAGGGCGCGCACGGCGAAGGCACGGCGATGCAGCGCGCGGCGGGCATCGCGTTCCGCGTGGCGCCGCCGGGCTACGTGCTCGACTGGCACTGTGCGCCACGGCGGCAGTACTCGATCTCGCTGGCCGGCACCGCGGAGATCGAGGTGGGCGACGGCACGATTGCTCGCGTTGAGCCGGGCGACGTCGTGCTGGCCGAGGACCTCGCCGGCCGTGGCCACGTCACGCGCGTCGTGGGTCATCAGCCGCGCGTCTACGCGATCGTGCCGCTCGAGGACTGAGTCGGATGGACGTCGGCGCGGCGATCTTCTTCACCGACTACTCGATCGGACCGGCCGACCTCGCGCGCGAGCTCGAAGCGCGCGGGTTCGAGTCGCTGTGGGCGCCCGAGCACTCACACATTCCGCTGTCGCGGCGCACGCCGTTTCCGCAGGGCGGGGAGCTGCCGAAGAAGTACTACGACGTCATGGATCCGTTCGTCACGCTGGCCGCGGCCGCGACGGCGACGACGCGCCTGCGTGTCGCCACGGGAGTGTGTCTGGTCGTGCAGCGCGATCCGATCCAGACCGCCAAGGCGGTGGCGAGCCTCGATCAAATCTCGAACGGCCGCTTTCTGTTCGGGGTCGGCGCGGGCTGGAACGCCGAGGAGATGGCCGACCACGGGACGGAGTTCAAGTCGCGCTTCGCGCTCATGCGCGAGCGCGTCGAGGCGATGAAGGTCATCTGGACGAAATCGAAGCCCGAGTACCACGGCGCGTTCGTCGACTTTCCCGCGATGATGACGTGGCCCAAGCCGGTGCAGAAGCCGCATCCGCCGGTGCTCGTCGGCGGAGCGTTTCCGTACGGGGCGCGCCGCGCGATCGAGTTCGGCGACGGCTGGGTGCCTCATGCACGCCGCCCCGCCTATGGTGACGTGCTCGGCCTGCTGCCGCAATTCCGCCGACTGGTCGTCGATGCAGGGCGCGATCCCGCCAGCCTGCCGATCACGATTTTCGGCGTCGCCGAGGATCGTGATCTCATCGAGCGGTATCGCGACGCCGGCGCCGCGCGCGTGATCTTCAATCTGCCGCCGGCGAAGGCCGACGAAGTGCTGCCGGTGCTCGACCGGTGCGCGGCGCTCGTGCGCGCGGCGCGGTAAGTGGCCGCACCGATCCGCGTCGCGGCGATCGAGGTCAGCCACTGGCACGCCCTCTACGACGCGGCCTATCTGCGGCTCCTGGCGGCCATGGACGACGTGCAGCTCGTCGGCCTGCATGATCGCGATCCCGCGATCGCCGCCGAGCGCGCGGCCGCGCTCGGCGGGCCGCCGGTGTTCACCGACTACCGCGCGATGCTCGAGAAGACCCGGCCGGACTTCGTCCTGGCACTCGGCGCCCACGCGCGCATGGCGGAAACGGCCCGGTATCTCATCGAGCACGGCCATCCATTCATGATGGAAAAGCCGATGGGCGTCCGCGCCGCGGAGGTCGAGGACCTCGCGGCACGGGCCTCCGCCAAGCGCGCGTTCGTCGCCGTCCCGTTGTCACAGCGCTATCAGCCGTTCGTCGCGCGCGCGCGGCGCATGCTCGACGAGGGACGCTTCGGCCCGCTGTCACATCTCTATTTCCGGCTCAACCGTCCGACGTCGGCGCGCTATCCCGGCTGGGGTTCGGCGTGGATGCTCGATCCCGCGCTCGCAGGCGGCGGGTGTCTGCGTAATCTCGGCTCCCACGGTTTCGATCTGTTCCTGTATCTCACCGGCGAGAGCGCGCGCGTGACCGGCGCACAGCTGAGCGCGCGCGTGCACGGGCAGCGCGTGGAGGACTACGCCTCGGTGCTGCTCCGCTCGGCCGGCGGTGTTCTTGGAACGATCGAGGTCGGCAACGGCGTGCCGTACGCGGGCACCGATGGCGAGTGGAAGATCGCCGGGCGCGACGCGATTCTCGTCCTCCATCACGACGACACGCTGCGGTTGATCACGCGAGACGGCGAGCACATCACGAAGGAGAGTCGGGCGGCGCTCTATCCCGACTGCGTGCGCGACATCCTCGATCACTTCCGTCGCGGCGCCCCGCCGCCGATCGGCGTGCACGAGCTCGTGCCCGTGGTGCGCCTCATCGACGAGGCGTACGCGCTGGCCGCCCGCTCGGCCTAGCGGGCGCCGGCGAGCAGGCGGCCGGCAGCGCGGATTTCGCCGGCGTCGAACGCCGGCGCCACCAGCAGAATCAGTCGCTCGACGCCGAGCTGCGCGAGCCGCTGACGTGCGCGCGAGTCCGGCCGCAGCCAGCCGTCGTCGAGCCCGGCGAAGACGGTTACCAGGAAAGGTTCCGCGTCGCGTCCGGCGCGCGTGTGCTCCTCGCGCGCGCGGGCCACGAGATCGCCGAGCCGCGGATGCAAGGCTTGCGTGTTGAAGCCGTCGGCGTGGCGCCCGGCGATGGACGCCATGCGGGGACCGAAGCCGCCGACGACGATCGGCGGCGGGGGGTCGGGCCGCAGGAAACCGGACTCCCCGCGCCACAGCCGACGCATGAGCGCGATCGCGTCGACGACGCGCTGCGCGCGCACCGCATCCGAATCGACCGACTGACCGATCGCGGCCTGCTCTGCGGCGTAAGGCGTGCGGCGATTGCCTCCGGCGCCGAGCCCGAGCAGCAATCGACCGCCGGACACCGCCTGCAGCGTCGCCGCCATGTTCGCCAGCACACCGGGATGACGGTTCGCAACGTTGAGCACGAGCGGACCGAGCATGATGCGCGAGGTGGCTTCTGCGAGCGCGGTCAGCACGGTCCACGCCTCCGGCACGCCGGGGCCGCTGCCGTCGTCGTCGGGATCGCGGAGGTGATCCCACGTCCACACGCCGTCGAAGCCCGCCTCCTCCGCCACCAGCGCCGCCGCGCGCATCTCCTGCCAGCGCGCGCTCATCGGAATCAGCAGGAGGTCGGTCTTCATGATGTCGTGGCGCCCGAGAGTATCATCGGATATGGACAACAAAATCATCATCGCAACAACCAGCGGGCTGTGGACCGCCGACGGCGACACCGCGAGCGCCGTCGATACGTTCGCCGGCCGCTCGGTCACCGCGCTCGCCGCCGACGGCGCAACGACATGGGCGCTCGTCGACGGCACGGCGCTGTGGCTCGAGCGCAACGGCGCGTGGAGCGAGCGCGCGACGATCGATGGCCCGCCTGCGACGTGTCTGGCGCCGAGCGCGGACGGTGTGCTCGTCGGCACCGAGCAGGCGCATCTGCTTCGGCTCACCGAGCACGGGCTCGTGCGGGTGGAAGCGTTCGAGACGGTCGAGGGCCGCAGCGCCTGGTACACGCCGTGGGGCGATCCCGCCGACGTCCGCTCGATCGCGGTCGCGCGTGACGGCGCGATCTACGTCAACGTCCACGTCGGCGGCGTCGTGCGCTCACGCGACGGCGGCATGTCGTGGGCGCCCACTGTCGACATCGAGCAAGACGTTCATCAGGTGCTCGCGCATCCCACGCGCGCGAGCATGGTACTCGCGGCGTCGGCGGAAGGCTTCGGCGTCAGCCGCGACGGCGGGGACTCGTGGACGTTCGAGACGGCCGGACTGCACGCGCACTATCTGCGCGCGGTGGCAGTGGCGGGCGAGCACGTGCTGATCTCCGCGGCCACGGGCTTCCGCGGCCGCCGCTCGGCAATTTACCGCCGGCGGCTCGACGGTGAGACGCGCTTCGAGCGCTGTCGCGCGGGGCTGCCCGAGTGGTTCGACGACAACATCGACACCGGCTGCCTCGCTGCCGACGGTGGGCTCGTCGTGTTCGGCACCGGCGACGGCCGCGTCTATCGCTCCCGTGACGGCGGGAGCGCGTGGGAGCTCGCGCTCAAGGGCTTACCCGCAGTGACGGGCGTCGCGATCGCGTAAGCGCGCGCGTTCAGCCGAGCACGCGCTGCGCGCGTAGCTTGGCCAGCTCGTCGGCGGACACGCCGAGGACCTCGCGCAACACCGCATCGGTGTGCTCGCCGGCCAGCGGCGGCGGCGTCGTCGGTGCCTCCGACGCTGAGAGGTGCACCGGACAGCCCGGCAGCCGCAGCCGTCCGCGCGTGGCGTGTTCGATCGTGTGAATCTGGCCGCGTGCGTTGAGGTGCGGATCGTCGAGCACCTCGCCAGTGTCGAGCACGGCCCCGCACGGCACGCCGGCCTTGCCGAGAATCGCCATGACGTCGTGCTTGCTGCGCTGCCGCGTCCACGCCGCAATGATCCCGTTGAGCGCGTCACGATGCTCCCACCGCGCGGCCGCGTCCTTGCAGCGTGCGTCGGCCACGAGGTCGTCGCGGCCGATCGCCGCCGCGAAGTCCCGCCACATGTCCTGGTTCATCGTCTGCACGTAGATGTACGCGTAGTCGTTCGGCCCACCGGGGGCGCACGGATACGCGCCGCCGGGGACGCCGCCGACGAGCGCGTTCCCGCGCCGCTCGCTCGGCTTACCCTCGCGATAGTGATCGACGTAACGACCACGCAGGAAGTTCGCGATCACCTCCTGCATCGCGACCTCGACGAGCTGGCCCTGGCCGGTGCGCTGGCGCTGGATGTACGCCGCCATGATCGCGGCGGCGGTGTGGACGCCGGTGCCGGTGTCGCCGATGGCGGCGCCGCAGCGAATCGGCTCGCGGTCCGGAAAGCCGGTGACGCTCATCACGCCGCCGGTGGCCTGCGCGATCATGTCGAAGCTCTTGTACTCGGCATACGGACCGGAAAGCCCGAAGCCTTTGATGCGCGCGACGATGATCTTCGGATTCGTTGCCCGCAGGGTGTCGTAATCCAGGCCGAGGCGCTCCATGAGCCCCGGCGCGAAGTTCTCGACGACGACGTCGGCGCGCTCGACCATGCGCAGAAACAGCGCGCGGCCCTCCGGGTGCTTGAGATCGATCGTCACGCTGCGCTTGTTCGCGTTGAAGACGAGAAAGAACATCGCGTCGAGGCCGGGCACCTCGGGACGGTTGCGACGCGATTGTTCCCCGCCCGGCGGCTCGATCTTGAGGACGTCCGCGCCGAGCCAACCGAGAAACTGCGTGCAGGTCGTGCCGGCTTCGAACTGCGTGAGGTCGAGAATCCGCATGCCGCTGAGCGCGCGGTCGGCCATGGCTGCTCTCCCGAGGGCGACGGCTCGTGCTGGTGGGCGACAGGGTATCAGGTCGACCGGCCGTCCGTCAGCACGGCCAGGACCGCATCGGAGGACAGCAGCGGATCCGCCGGCGCGAGCAGGAAGTCCGGCGTGAACGTGAAGCGCGCGCCCGCGATGTTGCGGACGCCATACGCGGCTTCCATCCCGCTCTTGCGGCGGAAGCGGATGCTCACGATCCCGCCGTCGCGCAGCCCGAGCTGCCCGCCCTCGTTGTCGACGGTCGCGATGAAGAGCGTACCCGTGCGTCGCTCCGCCATGAGGCGTCGGAGCTCCGCGAGCACTTCGCCGTAGCTGCGAAACGCGTCGGCGTTCATAGCAAGCCGGCGGAGCAGCCGCGGCGCGGTGGCGCTCCAAGCCTTCTGGCGGGGACCGTTGTTCAAGTTCCTCGCCACGTCGACCGCTCGCGCAAAGGCGCGCCGATGCTCGGAACTGCGGACACGGTGAAATGCCCGTCCGACATGGCGACACGCAAAGTTTGTCCATATACTCCGTCCGTGCGCTTTGGCGTGTTCGACCATATCGAGCCCGTGCCCGGCTTGCGGCTGGATCAGATCTATCGCGAGCGGCTGCTTCAAATCGAACGCCTTGATGCGGCCGGCTTCTACGCCTATCACCTGGCCGAGCATCACACGCCCGCCATCCACAGTCTGGCGCCGTCGCAGAACGTGTTTCTCGGTGCGGTCGCCCAGCGGACCCGACGTTTGCGCTTTGGCCCGTGCGTCTACGTGCTGCCGCTGCATCACCCGCTGCGACTGATCGAAGAGATCAGCATGCTCGATCACCTCAGCGACGGCCGGCTCGACATCGGTGTGGGGCGGGGCGGCGTGATGGAGGCGTATTTCTGGGGGCAGGAGGCCGATCCGGAGACGAACTACGCGCGTTATCTCGAGACGCTCGCCATCATGCGTGAAGGACTGAGCCACGATGAGCTCACGTATGCCGGGCGCTTCCACAGCTTCGACAAGCTGCCGATGTATCTACGGCCGCTGCAGCGGCCGTACCCGCCGCTCTGGTACATGCGCAATCCCGTCACGGCGGCGATGGAAGGCATGCACACGATCATCGTCGGCTCGCTCGACGGTCTGGCCGCCGCCGTGCCGCGCTATCGCGCCGCGTGGGACGAGCATCAGGGCGCCGGCGCGCTGACGGTGCAGGGCGACGCGCCGATGATCGGGCTCGTCGTCCATCTGGTTGTGGCCGAAACCGACGATGAGGCGCTGGCCGCCGCACGGCCGGCGTGGGAGAAGTATCGCTGGAATCTGGCCGCCCCGCGGCGGCTCGAGGCCGAGAAGCGCAACCTCACGCAATTCATGTCGACGAAAGACGGCTCGTTTGGCTTCGTCGGCGATCGCCCGACCGGGCTGCCCACGCGCGAGATGCGCCGCGACATCGACGCGGAGCTCGAGCGCTTCGATCAGCAGGCGCAGCGTCCGCATCCCAATCGTCTCGGGGGCGTCGCGCTCGCGGGCTCGCCCGCCGCAGTGTGTGAGTACCTCGACGAGTACGTCGCGACGGGCGCGAATTACTTCGTCTGCTCGTTCCAGTGGGGCGATCTCAGCCACGCCCAGGCCATGCGCTCGATCGAGCTCTTCACCGCCGAGGTGATGCCCCGCTACGCGGCCGCCTAACGATCGTCGAACGGCCCGGGGAGCCGAACGCTCCCCGGGCCCACGCGACGCAGATCAGTTCTGCGTCATCGTCAGAAGCTGCTGTCGGTTCGAGATCGCCGGCGCCCTGAACCGCGGCCGCGCGGCGAAGAGCTTGGCGGGCTTGGATTGCTTGAGGCCCGCCTCCGGGATTCCGCCGTTGATGGCTTTGAAAGCCCAGATGACCGACGTCCCCGCGACCTGTTCGAGCGTGATGAAGTACTGGCTTCGCGGCGTCGCCCCTCCGAATGTCGTGGCGCCGCCAGCGCAGTTCCCGGGCCCCGGATCGCACCGGAAGCCACCGACGGCCCCCGAATCGATGGTGAAGAATGCGCCGAAGTCGGCCATGTACATCGTGTCGCCGTGCTCGTTGAATGCGAGGTCGAGCGGCCCGAGGAACCCTCCGGTGTTGAGGTTCGGCCAGCCACCGGGCTGGACCTTGTTCTTGGCGAAGACCTTCATGACGGTACCGACGTACGCGCCTTCCTTTGTGACCTCGACGTGGTAACGCCGGATGTCCTTGCCGACCAGTGCCGTCGGCGCGCTGCCGATCGGAAACTCCAGATTGCCGAAGCCTGCGACGAAGAAGTCGTGGATGAGACCGAAGTTCTTGGACTTGCTGAAGTCGAACCCGTTGGCGGAGATGTCGACCGTCGAGAGCTGGATGCCCGGCACGAACTCGACGTCGACGTTCTCCGGCACCGGGACGCCACCGCGCGTGAACGTGCCCGTCAATTCACCCGTGTACACGAAGATCGGCTGCTGACCCGTGATCGCCTGCCCGGGCTGGTTGGGATCGCGCTTCGCCTGATTGCCGGTGAAAACGCTGGTGCTCGTGGCGACCTGAGCATTGTTGGCGAGGCCGAACTGCGGATCGGCCGTCGAGAAGAAGTTCACCTGGTTTGGCCAGCCCCAGTTGCGTACCTCGACGTTGTCGAGGCCGGCGTTGACCTCGAACGGCCAGAAGTCGTCACCGCCATTGGCGAGGGGACGCTGGCCTCGAACGTCGACGTCGTTGTTGCTCGTCAGCAGTGCGCCGCCGATGCCCGGCACTTCCTTCGGCACGATCTTCATGCCGTACGGATTGCGGAAGCCAAAGCCGGTCAGGCGAATGCTGGGATTCGATCCGTCTGCCGAGATCGGGACCTTCGCGTCGATGGCCATCGTGGCCCCGCTGCAGGGCAGCGTGCCGTGCACGGTGATACCGTCGGCTTGCTGCAGCGGTGCGCCGGTCGGAAGGTTCTTCTCGCGGCGGTTGTAGCCCATCGTGAACGGAAAGAATGCGCGGCCGGCGGCGGTCAGCTGGATGTCGTAGCACGGGATGTCGCCCAATCCCTCACCGTCCACGGTGCCGCTGTTCGTCGTGGTTCCCTGCTCGAAGACCAGCCACTCGTGGCCCTTGTCCTTGAAGATCACGATGGCGTTGTTCTGGTGATCGGCTTCCGCGGGGAGGTTCGCAACCAGCGCGACGCGGGCGCCGCTGACGGGGTCGACCTGATGCAACCGGCCGCCGGCGAAGTTCGGTCCCGAGCCGGCGCCTTCGGGGCCGCCGCTGAAGTCGTTGACGTATAGCTTGCCGTCGTGCCAGGTCATGCCGGAGATGTTCGCGCCGAAGTCACCGAATTGCGGCTGCGGCCCGGCGTTGGACCCGGCGTTCGAGGGCCCGCCGCTGACGAGACGAAGCTGAGTGCACATGCCGTCACGGTTGAGGCCGACCTCGTAGATTCCGGTCTTGTTCTCGCCGGTGATCACGGGACCGGCCGATGGATTCAAATTCTGCGCCCCGCTGACCGTGTCATTGAAGCCGGCCGGCGACGTGGCGATATACATGCCGCCACCCGGAATGTGCGCATCGCCGAACGCGATGACGGAGACGTTTCCGGGGATGAGGTACGGCGCCATGGGCGGCTGCGCATACGGCCCGCGCGGATCGAAGCCGCGACCGTAGCACGCGATGCTGGCCGCGTAGTTGTCGGGAAACTCCAGCGTGATGTTCGCGGGATCCGGCGTGGTCGCATACGCTCGCATACGCGCCGTCGTCCGTTCCGCGGGAGTGAGCCCGGCCGGATGGAACCGGGGCAGGTAGCCGGTGGCGCCCTTGAAGCCGTCCTGGTACTGGTTTTCGACGAGGTCGAACGTCGCGACGTCGCCGACCACGGTGCCGACCACCGCGAGGACGCCAACGACCGGAGCCAACCACCTGAAAATCACTTTGCGCGCTCGAGCGATCATGTGATTCCTCCGTTCAACTGGGCACGACACGCTCATTCGCCGAAATCGATCGCGCGCACGGGCACCCTCATCGGCCACCACCTCCTTCCAACGCGTCGAAATTTCAAATCGCGGCAGAACCCTGCGTCGACACGCGCATTAAAAGAACGACGACGGCACGCTACGGCGGTGAGCGCGAGGGCGTCAACGGGAAATAATTTCCTCAGAACATGAGAACGTCAGACCAATCGCAAGAGCGCGACGGCATTGATGTGAGCGATGTACGGCGCAGGTAGACGTGTGTCTACTAGCGCACCTATCGCAGGCGATGTTCTGCGGGGATCGAGGGCGCCACACCCTACCGTCTGCGGGTGTGGCGCCCGATCTGCGCTGCGCGCCGACTCAGCGCGGCTCGCGCTCTACGTGCTGTACGCCGAGAAGCGCACCGTCTGGGCGCGCGCCTTGTGATCGGTGATCACGTTCACCACTGCCGGCTTGCCGGACGCGAACGCGCGCTCGAGCGCCGGCCGGATGTCGTGCGGCTTCTCGACGAACTCGCCGTGGGCGCCGAGCTCCATCGCCAGGCGGTCGTAACGCGTGAAGCCGAGGTTGCGGCCGGGCTTCGGCAGCGGACGCGACCACGGCGCGTCGGCGGTCCAGCCGCCGTTGTTGGAGATCACGGTCACGACCGGGATCTTGTGGCGGACCGCTGTGTCGATGTCCATCGCGTTGATGCCGAACGAGCCGTCGCCGTGCAGCACGAGCACCTGCGTGTCGGGCCTCGCGACCTTGGCGCCGACACCGTACGGCAGCCCCACGCCCATCGTGCCGAACGCGCCCGAATTCAAGCGATGGCCGGGCGTATAGGTCGGGATGGCCTGGCGGCCGAAGTTCAAAATCTCCTGACCGTCGACGACGAGGATGGCGTCGCGCTTGAGGAAGTCGCGGACCTCCTTGCACAGGCGCAGGGGGTGC
>Ga0310810_10000359_pt1 | contig 47441 bp, 41 predicted proteins | sample NCmetagenome_FD_207641 | JGI IMG/M metagenome (GOLD analysis project Ga0310810, IMG submission 207641) | Soil microbial communities from experimental microcosm in Duke University, North Carolina, United States - NC | ecosystem: Engineered > Artificial ecosystem > Soil microcosm > Unclassified ...
GCCATCAGGGTGCCGAACAGCCCGGCCTCGCGCTCGGCCACCTCGAGGGACAGCGGCGCGCTGTACTCGACGAGGTCGAGCAACCCGGGCTCGGCGGCATGGAGCGCCCACGGGTCGGGCTCCACCGCCGGATCCAGGTTGCTGGACAGGCCGAGCCCGAGGAACGGCAGCGCGCGTGCGTCCACGGGGGGCGAGCCTACTCGCTGCGCATCGCCTCGACCGGGTCGAGCGCCGCCGCGCGGGCTGCCGGGTAGATGCCGAACACCAGCCCCACCCCGCTGCTCATCGCCACCGCGAGGCCGATGGCCCAGGCCGGAACACTCATCGGGAACCCGAAGGCCCAGCGCCCGAGCGCGGTGAGCGACAGGCCCAGCGCGAGCCCCAGCACGCCGCCGAAGAGCGAGAGCGTCACCGCCTCGAGGGCGAACTGTCCGAGGATCCGACGCCGCTTCGCCCCCAGCGCCTTCCGGATGCCGATCTCGCGCGTCCGCTCGGTCACGCTGACCAGCATGATGTTCAGGATCCCGATGCCGCCCACCACCAGGGACAGCAGGCAGATCCCGAAGCTCGCGGCGGTGATGACGTTGCTCAGGTTGTTGAAGGTGCGGGTGATGGACTCGTTGGTGTCCATCTCGAAGTTGTTCGGTGCATCCGCCTTCACCTTGCGGCGCATCCGGAGCAGCGCGGTGACCTCATCCTGCGCCCGCTGGAGCTGGGTCGGGTCACTCGCCTGGACGTTGAGTCGCAGGCTGCGGTTCCGTCCGTAGATGTCGAGCGCGTTCGGAAGCGGCAGGATGAGCATGTTGTCCGCGCTGAACAGGCCGAAGATCTTCCCCCGCTTCTCGAGGACCCCGACGACCTGGAAGACCCGTCCGCGGATCCGGAGCTCCCTGCCCAGCGGGTCCTGCCCGGGGAACAGCTTGTCCGCGACGTCGAGGCCCACGACCACCACCGCGCGGGACTCCTCGACCTCGTGGGGGGAGAAGAAGCGGCCGGCGGAGACCGAGCGCCCGCTGGTGTCGATCCACTCGGCGGTGGCCCCCTGCACGATGACGTTGGGCTGGGTCTCGGCCCGGGCGCTGGAGATCTTGTTCGGACCGAGCCAGGTCATGGCCGAGGCGGTGGTCACCGACGGGCACCCCTCACGCACGGCGCGGAGGTCGTCGAGCCCGAGGTTCGGCCGGCGCTGGAACCGTCTCCAGTCCATGCGGCCCAGGTTGATGCCCCCGGGCCACTTGGAGACGGTGAAGACGTTGGCTCCGAGGTTGGAGAGATCCGACGTCACCTTCGTCCGGAGCCCCTCGACCAGCGCCATCATCGTCACCACCGTGGTGACCCCGATGACCACCCCGAGCAGCGTCAGCAGCGAGCGCAGGGGGTTCGCCACCAGCGTTCCCACCGCGAGCCGGGCGTTGTCGAGGAAGGCGATGAACCGCGAACCCTTCATTCGTACCGGAGCGCCTCCACCGGGTCGAGCTGGGCGGCGCGCGCCGCTGGCCAGATGCCGAAGATCAGGCCGACCGCCGCCGCGAAGAGGATGCCGCCCACCACGGTGAGAGGCTGCACCGCCGCCGCGAGGCTGGTCACCAGCGAGACCACCTTCGCCGCGCCGAGCCCGAGGACCGTGCCGATGGCCCCACCCACCGCGGAGACCAGCGAGGCCTCGAGCAGGAACTGGACGACGATGGTGCGGCGCCTCGCTCCCATGGCACGGCGGACGCCGATCTCCCGGGTCCGCTCCCGCACGCTGACCAGCATGATGTTCATGATGCCGATGCCGCCCACGAGGAGCGTGATCAGGCCGACCCCCATCGCCACGCCGTAGAGGGCGCCGGTGAGCTGACGATAGGTGTCCGCGAGCTGCTCGGTCCGGTTGACGCTGAAGTCCTCCGGCTCACCGGGCGGCACGGTGCGGACCCGGCGCATGATGCCGGTGACCTCGTCCTCGAGCCGGTCGAGCTGGTCCGCGTCGTCCACCGCGACGTCGATCTGGAAGTCGCGCTTCCCGTAGACCGCGAGGAAGGTGTTGAAGGGGATGATCGCGATCAGGTCCATGCTCTGCCCGAGGATCTGTCCCTTCTTCGCCAGCACGCCGACGACGCGGTACGGCCGGTTGTCGAGCCGCACGGACTGGCCCAGCGGGCTCCGTCCGGGGAAGAGCTGCTCGGCGACGTCGGCGCCGATGACCATCACCTGACGCTCGGCCTCGCTGTCCGCGTCGGTCAGGAAGCGCCCCACCGGCACCTCGTAGCCCCAGATCTTCTGGAAGTCGGCCAGCGTCCCGACCAGGTCCACCGCGCTGACGCTCTGGTCGAGCGCCGTGAGGTCGCGGCTGTCCTCGTTCACCTCCGGGACCACCGCCGTCGCCAGCTGCGACTGCTGGGCCAGAGCCTGCATCTGCGCCAGGGTGAGCTGCTTCCGGTTGCGGTACTTCCACCAGTCGCCGGTCACCACGTACGGGCGGCGGGAGATGTTGAGCGTGGCCGTACCCAGCGAGGCGAGCTGCCGCGCGAAGGCGCCGTTCAGCCCCTGGATGATGCCCACGATGGCCAGCAGCGTCGCGACGCCGATGCCTACCGCGGAGAGCGTGAGCACGGTCCGGAGGCGGTTGACCCCCAGCGTGCGCAGGGCGATGCGCCCACCCTCCAGCAGGTCGACGCGGAGGCTCACGTGGCCGCGGCGCGCGCCCGCTCGGGCCTGCTCTCCAGCGCGACCTGAGGCCCCGGGCCGTCATTGACGATGAGCCCGTCGCTGATCCGGATCGCCCGGGGACAGCGCGCGGCCAGGGTCGGCTCGTGGGTCACGAGGCAGAGGGTGTGGCCCTGCCGGTGGAGCTGCTCGAAGAGGGCGATGATCTCCAGGCCGGTGGCCGAGTCGAGGTTACCGGTGGGCTCGTCGGCCAGCAGGAGCGAGGGCTCTGTCACCAGTGCCCGGGCGATCGCCACGCGCTGCCGCTGTCCGCCCGACAGCTCGTTGGGCCGGTGGGTCACCCGGTTGGAGAGGCCCACCTGGTCCAGGGCGGAGCGCGCCCGTTCGCGGCGCTCCTTGGCCCGCATCCCCCGGTAGATGAGGGGGAGCTCCACGTTGCCGAGGGCGGTCTCGCGCGGCAGGAGCTGGAAGGTCTGGAAGATGAACCCGATCTCCTGGTTCCGGATGTCCGCCAGCTCGTTGTCGGACATGCCGCTCACGTCCTTGCCGTTGAGCCAGTACCGGCCAGCGGTGGGCGTGTCGAGGCAGCCCAGCACGTTCATCAGGGTGCTCTTTCCCGAGCCGGACTGCCCGATGATCGCCACCCACTCGCCCTTGGGCACCTCGAAGCTCACGCCGTTCAGGGCGTGCACCACCTCGGTGCCCACGGTGTAGTAGCGGCGGATGTCCTCGAGCTTGATCAGCATGTGACTAGCCGCGGGTGGCGGTCTTGGTCCCGGGAGGTTCGGCGGCCCTCGGTCCGCCCTTGGGGGTGCTCTCCTTGAGCGGGTCGCCTTCCTTCAGCTCCTTGCTGACGGTGCGGAACGGCCCCTCCACCACGCGCTCGCCCTCCTTCAGGCCGTCGAGCACCTCGAGGTCGGTGTCCGAGGCGATCCCGGTGCGCACCCGGCGGGCACGGGCCTTCTTGTCGCCATCGACCACGAAGACGATCTTGGCCAGGGTCTCGGTCCGCTTCTTCGCGGCGAGGGAGGTGCCGGCCTCGCCCGGGGGCTGGGAGTCGGGCAGCGACTTGTCGGGGCGCACGGTCACCGCCTGGATGGGGACGATGACCGCGTTCTCGTGGGTCTCGGCGGTGATGCGGACCTCGGAGCTCATGCCGGGGAGCACGCCCGGAGGACGGCTGTCGAGCGCCACCTTCACCGGGAAGGTGGTGACCTCGGACTCGGTGCCGGGATTCTTGATGGTCGCCTTCTGGGCGATCTCCACCACCTGCCCCTCGAAGCTCTGCCCCTCGAGCGCGTCGACCGACAGCTCGGCGTGCTGGCCGTTGCGGAGGTGCACCACCTCGTGCTCGCCGACCTCGATCTTGACCTCCATGCTGTTCAGCGCGGCCACCGTCATGACGGTGTCCTCGGAGAAGTCGGAGCCGCGGACCCGCTCGCCGATCTCCCGGGTGAGCTCGATGACCGTGCCCTCGATGGGCGAGCCGAGCGTCGTGCGGGAGAGGTTGGTCTGAGCGTTCTCCAGGGCTGCGACCTGCCCCAGGTACCGCTGCTGCGTCGCACCGACCCGGGCCAGGGCGCCGTTGAAGTCCGACTTGGCCTTGTCCAGCTCGGCGCCGGACGCCATCCCGCGCTTGGCGAGGCCCTCGACGCGCTCCAGCTCGAGCTTGTTCCGATCCACCTCCACCTGCGCGTTGGCGGTGTCCGCCCGGGCCGCGCTCACGGCGGCCTGGGCCTGCTTGACCGCCGCGGTGAACGGACGCGGATCGATGCGGCCGAGGACCTGGCCCTTCTTCACCTTGTCGCCCAGCTCGACCGGACGTTCGACGAGGTCACCCGACAGGTTGGAGGAGATCTTCACCGTCGTGGAGGCCTCGACCTTGCCCGCGCCGATGATGACCCGGCTGATGGTGCCCTTGCGGACCTTCGCCACCTGGACCTCGGTGCTCGGGGGAGGCCGGTCCCTCAGACCCGCGACGGTGATCCCCGCCACCGCCAGCAACAGCACTCCCGCGATCAACCCCTTCCACCACGTCATGGCGTCGCTCCGTTGCCAAGGGTGCCCATTGCCTTGTCCAGCCCCGCGCGCGCCACCTCGGCGTCGGACCGGGTCTGGATCAGCGTCTGATAAGCCTGCGCCAGCTTCAGCTGCGCGTCACGGACCTCGAGGGTCGAGGAGGCGCCGGCCTTGAAGCGCTCCTGCGCGTAGTCGAGGTTCTGGGTGGCGGTCACGCGGTTCTGCTGCGCGACCTCCAGCGCCCGGAGCTGCGCCCCGAGCGAATCCAGCGCCACCTTCACCTGACCTTCCACGTCCCGCTCGTTCTGGGCCAGGTTCAGCCTGGCCTGGGCGAGCTGCGCCCGCGCCTGCTTCGTCTGGGCGTCGGTCTGGAAGCCGTTGAAGAGGTCCCAGTTGAGGGCGATGCCGCCGCTGATCGCGCTCTGCCGTCCGAAGTCGGTGAAGACCGTGTCGGCCTCGGGGCCGGAGCGGAGCCACTGCAGCTGGAAGTTGATCCGCGGCGCCCAGCCGGCCGCCTGCGAGGTCTCGAAGGACTTGGCCGCGAATACTTGCTGTCCCCACTGCACCAGCACCGGACGGTTGGTGCGGGCGAGCTCGAGGGCCTGGTCGAGGTTGACCGAGGGCGGCGGCGGGGTGTCGGGCAGCGCCGGGTCCACCGCGTCCAGCTCCTGGCCCTCGGGCCGGCTCAGCCAGGAGGCGAGGTCGATCTGCGCCTGGGAGACGACCGCCCGCTGCTTCTCCACGTTGATCCGGTCGGTGCCGAGATTCACCACCGCGGCCAGCGAGTCGCCCTTGGTGCCGCGGCCGGCCTCGAACAGGGCCTCGGCGCGGTCGGCGAACTCCTTGCTCCGGTCCGCCGTCGCCTGCAGGACGAGGAGCTGCTTCTGCGCCGTCCACAGCGCGTAGAAGCGGCGGACGGCCTCGAACTCCGAGGCCAGCATCTGCTCGGCGGCCGTGCCCCGAGCGGCCGCTTCCAGGTGTCCGCTCTGGGCGAGGGTCTGGAACTTGGCCAGGTCGAAGATCACCTGGTTGAGGGTGGCGCCGAGCTGGAACCGGTTCGCCGCATACGCAGGGAAGTCGGTCACCGCCTGCCGGTACTGGAGCGGCTGCAGCGGGATTCCATCCGGCCCGAGCACCACGACGGTGCCGAGGTCCCGGTAGCTCTGCTGGATGGTCCGGCCGGCCTGGGCCTGGAGCTGGACCTGCGGCAGCAGCGCGCCGGCGCTCACCCGCTTCTGCTCGCTGGCCCGGACGCGGTCGAGCTCGCTGAGCAGCGCCTGGAGGTTGTTCCGGGACTCCTCGCGGACCTGCTGGAGGGTGATGGGCGTGGCGGCGAGCACCGCGGAGAGGACGAGCGCGTTCATCCGCCACCTCCCGGCCCGCCCGGACCGGGGCCGTGCCCGGGTCCTCCCCCACCGCCCATCAGGCCGGGAACCCCCACGCCGAACATGCCGACGAAGGCGAGGAAGAGCAGCAGGCCCACCCAGACTCCGGCGCGCCGCCGCATGCCGGTGGCCGCGGCGAAGCCGACGCCGATGAGGATGGCGGCGGTGAGCGTGAAGAGGTCCAGCGAATCGAGCAGGCCCGCGAGCTTCGGACCCGAATGGACCCACGCCCCCAGCGAGGAGGGCAGCAGATGCCGCGCGCGCTCCTCGGTGATGCCGAGCTGCCACAGGGCCACGACGCCCCACAGTGCCCGCTGGAGGGCGATGGGGAGCATCCCCACGGCGGACGCGCTGAACAGTGCAGGGAACGGGGCCTTCTTCCCCAGGAGCCAGGCGATGACCGCGAGGGCGATGGCGATCCCGAGCACCACCAGCGGGGTGACGCACACGCCGCTGGCGATGGCGGTCACCAGCTTGAGCCGGCCGGCGGTGGTGATCTGCTCGGTGAGCTCGGCCTCGGGCATCCCCTTGAGCTGCCCGGACATCTCCAGCTTCTGGAGGATGCCCGGCGTGGGGTCCCAGCGGAGGGCGAAGGCGGCCCCTGCGAAGGACGTGGCGGCCATCAGGGCCAGCAGAGGCCAGAGGATGCGGCGCTCCTGGACGGCGTTGGCCACACCTGTACCAGGGTCGGTCAGCGTTCGAGGAAGGGTCAGCGCGGTCATCGGGAAGTGCCCTGCTCTACGGCGGCTTGGAGACGTGATTGCCCCGGGATTCCGACAGTGGCGTACCCCAGCTGGAACACCGAGCGCTTCGGGGCTGTAGCAGTTTATTTGCCGGCTCTCACACCCGGGGGTAGGTCTTCAAGAGGGCATGGTCGACAGCAGCGACTTGGCACTGGTCCTCTCCGAGGCGGACGACATCGCCCAGAGCGTCTCTCAGAAGCCCACCACCGCGCACGCGGTCCTGGCGCTCTTCACCGTCGACAACCCCGGGCAACGGCTCCTGAAAGAGCGAGGGGTGGACGAGGACCGGCTCCTCGCCCTGGTGAAGTCGGCCCCCACCGAGCCGGACGGCACCCTGCGCGAGCTCCGCGAGCGGGCCCGGGAGATCGCCCGGGCGTGCGGCTCCCGGGAGGCGGACTGCCTCCACCTCCTCATCGCCGTCACCCGGCTGCGATGCGCCGGTCACGAGCTGCTGGCCGGCACCGGGCTCGACCTCACGGCGGTGCGCAACACCGCCCTCTCCTACTTCCTCAGCGGCCGGATGCCCCGGAAGTTCGGGCCGCGCGACGCCCGCTCGCCGGCCCGACCCGCTCCGTCGCCCCCCCGGGCCTCGACCACGGTCGCCCTGCTCCCCGAGGGGTCTCCGAGGGCGCTGGTGGACTCGGACGGCGAGGCGCTGGCCGCCTTCCCGCTGCCCGCTCCCGGACCGGCGCCTCTTCCGGCTCCCATGCCGGCGCTCCGGGTGGTCGCCCCGGCCGAGGTGCTGCCCTGGGAGCTGGATCCGGAGGCCTTCCCGCTCCTGGCCCAGCTGGGGAGGAACCTCACCGCGCTGGCCCGGGAGGGAGAGCTGGACCCGGTGGTCGGCCGGGCACGGGAGATGGAGGAGGTCCTCGACGTCCTCGGCAAGCGGCGCACCAACAACCCCTGCCTGGTGGGTGAGCCCGGCGTGGGAAAGACCGCGGTGGTGGAGGGCGTGGCCCAGCGCCTCCTGTCGGCGCCGGGAGATCTGGGGAAGAAGGTCGTCGTCGAGCTGTCGACCGCGGACCTCCTCGCGGGGACCTCCCTCCGGGGATCGCTCTCCGAGCGGCTCAACGGCCTGAAGGAGGAGATGCGGCGCGCCGCCGGTCGGGTGGTCGTGTTCCTCGACGAGATCCACACCCTGGTCGGCGCAGGGTCGACCGGCGAGGGCGCCCAGGACGCCGCCAACGAGCTGAAGGGTGCGCTCGCCCGCGGGGAGTTCCCCTGCATCGGTGCGACCACCCACGACGAGTTCCGCCGCTTCATCCAGGCCGATCCGGCGCTGGAGCGGCGCTTCACCGCGGTGGTGGTCCGTGAGCCGACCGTCGCCGAGACGGTGGAGATCCTCTCCGGGCTGCTGGCCCGCTACGAGGAGCACCACCGCGTTCGCTACGCGCGGGCAGCGGTCGAGGCCGCGGCCTCGCTGGCCGCGCGGTACGTGACCGACCGGCAGAACCCGGACAAGGCGGTGTCGCTGCTCGATCTCGCCGGGTCGCGGGTGGCGCGGGTTGGACGGGACCGGGTGGAGGTGAAGGACGTCGCCGAGGTCGTGGCCCGCATCGCCGGCCTCCCGGTGGAGCGCCTCCTGACCGGCGACGCGGCCCGGCTCCTGCGCCTGGAGGAGGAGCTGGGCGCGCGGGTGGTGGGTCACGCGGCGGCCGTGGAGCGGGTGGCCAGGGTCCTCCGGCGAAACTACGCCGGCTTCGCCAGCCGCCGCCCGCTGGGAAGCTTCCTCTTCCTCGGCCCGACCGGCGTCGGAAAGACCGAGCTGGCCCGGGTGCTGGCCGACGTGCTCTTCGGCACCCGTGATGCCCTCATCCGCCTGGACATGAGCGAGCTGTCCGAGTCGCACGCCACCTCGCGCCTCATCGGCGCACCGGCTGGATACGTGGGCTACCAGGATGGCGGACAGCTGACCGAGGCCGTCCGGCGGCGCCCGAGCGCGGTGGTGCTGCTCGACGAGGTGGAGAAGGCGCACCGGGACGTGCTGATGCTGCTGCTCCAGCTGCTCGAGGAGGGCCGCCTGACCGACGGGAAGGGCCGTCAGGTTGACTTCTCCAGCACGGTGGTGGTGCTCACCTCGAACCTCGGCGCCGAGGCCTTCGGCCGGTCGCGGGCGCGGGTCGGCTTCGGGTCGGACACGGCGGACGAGGGAGGCGCCTCGGCGGCACTGGGCGAGGCGCGGAAGGCGCTGCCCCCCGAGCTGTGGAACCGCATCGACGAGCGGCTGGTGTTCGGCGCGCTCGGCCGCGAGGAGCTGCGGCGCATCGCCCGCATGCTGCTGGAGGAGAGCAGCCGGCGGCTCGCCGAGGAGCGGGGCATCGCCTTCGCCGCGGGAGACGAGGTGGTGGAGGTGCTGCTGGACTCGGAGGACATGGACCCGCTGCTCGGCGCGCGGCCGGTGCGGCAGATCGTCCAGCGCTCCATCGAGGGGCCCCTGGCGGAGCACATCCTCGCCGGCAAGGTGGCGGCCGGGAGCCGGGTGCGCGTCCGGCTGGTGAGCGGCCGCATCCGCTTCGATACCGTGGGCTAGGTCGGTGGTGGCGACGGCGCCCCGGAGATCTCGGGTCGTGGTGGTCGGCGTCGGCCGGCTGGGGAGCGCCGTCTCGGTGCAGCTCCGCAAGGCGGGCTGGCCGGTGACGGTGCGGACGCAGTCACCCTCGGGCCGGCGGCAGGCGCGGCGGCTCGGGCTGGTCGAGGCGGACCAGGCGGCGATGTCCCGGGCCGATCTCTGCCTGCTCACCGTTCCCGACGGCGCGGTGGCAGCGGTGGCGCGATCGGTGGCGCCGCTCCTCGGGCGCTCGACGGGGCTGGTTCACTGCGCCGGCGCGCTCACGCTCGAGGTCCTTCAACCGGCGGCTGGCGGACGGCCCACCGGCTCGTTCCACCCGCTGGTCTCGGTGACCGGAGCCGAGACGCCGCTGGCCGGGCACTCGGTGGCGATCGCGACCCGGTCCCGGGTGCTGGCGCCGCTGCTGGGGCGGCTGGCGCAGGCGCTGGGGCTCCGGCCGCTGCGGGTTCCGGAGGGCGGCCGGGCGGCGTACCACGCCGGGGCGGCCATGGTGGCGAGCGGGCTGGTGTCGCTGCTCGACGCGGCGATCGCTGCCTGGGCGGCCGCGGGCGTCTCCGAGCGCGACGCGGTTGCCGCGCTGGCGGCGCTGATGCGCTCCGCGCTGAGCGGGGCGGAGCTCCGGGGAACCGTGGCTGCGCTCACCGGGCCCGTCGTCCGGGGCGACGCCGACGTGGTGCAGGCGCACGTCCGGGGCCTGCCGCCGGAGGTCCTGCCCATCTACCTCGCGCTCCAGCAGCGGGTGCTCGCCCACGCGGCCGCGCACCTCCCCCGCCCCGCGGTGGCCCGGGTCGCGGCGGTGCTCGGTCCGGAGCCGCCGCGGCGCGCCCGGCGGCGCCGGAGCCGCTGAGTCGCCGCCCCACTCGATCGGCCGGCCCGGGCCGTCGCTACGGTGCGACGGCGACGCTCGGAGCGAGCTCCCAGTAGAAGCGCTTGTTGTTCTTGCCCCGGTTGTCGAACTTGACGATCCGGGCCTCGCCGATCTCCGCGGTCGAGTGAACGTGGGTTCCGCCGCAGGCCTGGGCATCGAACCCCTCGAGCTCCACGATGCGAACGCCTCCATTCACCGCCGGGGGCCGCACCTTCAGCGTGCGGACCAGCTCGGGTCGGGTCTCGAGCATCGCCTCGGGAACCACCGAGGCCCGGACCGGGAGCGCCCGGCGGATCACCTCGTTCACGGCCGCCTCGAAGGCCGGAAGGTCGTCCCGGGTGAAGGCGCTCACGCTGAGATCGACCCGGGACCGCTCCGGTCCGATCTCCGCGCCACTCACCAGCCCGCCGAATCGCTGGTGAGCGAGCGCGTTCACGACGTGGAGCAGGCAGTGATGGCGCATGAGCGCGAGGCGGCGCGGCCAGTCGAGCCGCCCGTGGACCGTCAGCCCCGCCTCGAGATGGGCACCGACCTGGTGCCAGAGGAGCTCGCCCTCCTCGCGCATCCCGAGGACCGGGTGCGAGGTCCCGGACCCCGAGATCCACCCGTGATCGAAGGGCTGGCCTCCGCCGCCCGGATGGAACGCGGTGCGCGAGAGCACCGACCATCCATCGACGCTGTCGGTCACCTGGGCGTCGAACTCTCGCAGGTAGGAGTCCTCGAGGAAGAGCCGCTCGGTGGTCATGGCCGATGCACGTTAGCGGTCCGCGCAACGGAAGACCGTCTCTTCAGGTCGCAGGCGATGAACCCATCCAAGACTCGACCGCTCGTGGAGTGCCCGCACCCTCGGCGCCGCTGCGGTCTCGAGACGGTCAGGCCGGGAGGGACCAAACGACGCGCGATCGGGGATTCTGCCGCAGGAGCGCCTCGAGCTCGTCCGCGCCCCGCGCCGCACCGCCTGCGGCCTGGAAAGCTCCGGCGATGCGCTCGGCCCCGCTCCTGCGGCTACATGCCAGACGCACCGCCGCCCGCAGTCGTGCCGGGGTCAGCGCCTTCGCCTTGAGGCTCGCCCCCGCCCCGGCGACCTCCACGTGCCGCGCCACCTCGAACTGGTCACGTCCGAAGGGAACGACGCACACCGGGACTCCCGCGGCCAGCGCCTTCTGGGTGATCCCCATGCCGCCATGGCACACCACGCACACCGCCCGTTCGAGGAGCGGGCGATGCGGAACGAATCGCTCCACGCGTGCGTTGTCGGGAACCGGGAAGGTCGATGGGTCGACTGCGGCAGTGGTTGCCACGACGAAGACCTCCTCCCCGGCGAGCGCCTCGAGCGCGGTGCTGACCAGCACGTCGTCGGCCTGGTACTCGGTGGAGCACGTCACCAGGACGACGGGCCGGTCGTTCCGGGCAAGCCATTCGGGGGCCGCGGCCGGCGGTTCCCAGGTCGTCGGACCGATCATCACCACGCTCGCCGGTCTCACCGGACATGGGTACTCGAACGGCTCGGCGGTGAAGTAGAGGATGCGCGGAGCGGTCCGGCCGAGCTCGTCCATGTGGTCAAGGGGCGGCACTCCCAGGTCACTGCGGAGCCCGTTCAGCAGAGGAAGATTGCGGTCGAGGACACGGAGGAGGAGCGTGCTGACGATTCGGTCCCGGAGTCGGCCGAGGCGGTCCACGCGCGGAGCGAGTCCCGGTCCGAACGGCGGAATGCCCGGCAAGCGCCACGGAAGGAAGTACGGCAGGAACAGCGCCCAGGGCAATCCCGACCGCTCGGCCACTGCTGCGGCTCCCCAGCAGTTGAAATCGACCAGGAGAACGTCCGGTCGCTCCGTCCGGATCGCCTCCTCGAGGTCACCGATCTCGTGGGCGCCGCGTGCGGCGAAGACGCGCACCGCGCGATCGAGCGCCGCCACCGGCGAGGAGGTGCCCCAGTCGTCGTGAGTGATGTCCTCGATCGCGGCGGCAATGGGGCGCGCGCGCAGCCCGGTCGAATCGACGCGAGCCACCTCGTCCCGCAACGTCAGCAGCACCACGTCATGTCCGCGCCGCCGAAGCTCAAGGAGGATCGGCATCACCGGAAAGAGGTGACCTCGACCGGGCGAGGTGTAGCAGAGGATCCTGGCCATCACGGTTCTCCCGCCGTCCGTAGCGCCTCGACCAGCCCGAGGACGGCATTCTCGGCTTCCGTGCGCGGCAGTCCGAGGTCGCGGCGGAGCAGCTTCCACAGGTAGACGTCGCAGATTGCGATCAGCTGCGCCCGCCGCACCGACCGGCTGGCCTCCCCGCAACGCGCCAGGTCGGGACCAAAGACCCGCTCCACCCAAGCAGCATGCAGGGCGCGCGCGCGACGGGTGATCGCTCCAATCTCCTCGAACCGCTCCTCCTGCGCGAGGAGCCGGAGCGACACGTCACCCCACTCCTCGTAGTGATCGAACAGGTTCGCGACCGCGGTGGGCGCGTTCCCCACCGGAGCCCGACCGCGCTGGGCCCCGACCTCGGCGATCCCGTCCTCGGCCGTGGTCGCAATGAGGCGGGACTTGGAGCCGAACCGCCGCAGCACCGTCTGGAGCGTCACTCCGGCGCGCGCGGCAATCACCTCGAGCGTGATCGCTTCGAAGGGCAGCTCGACGAAGAGAGCCCGGGCGGCGGCGAGGATGCGGCGGCCCCTCTCCTCGACCGCCTCCGCCCGCGCAGACATGCGATAGACCCGCCGCGATTTCATATTAGTAATTATGACATCAATATTTCGGAGGCGCAGTCACCGGGCAGCGACTCGCGGCGCGCATGCTTACCCAGCGACCGGACGAGCACCTTGTGCCGAGGGGCTTTCGAACTTTCGGAGAGCGCCTCGGACGCCCCCGGCGCCGGACTGGCTCCCTCGCTATTCTGAACGCCCGTTCTCCCCTGCCACGCCGCGATGCAGTCCGACCTCTTCGACCTCGACCCCCTCGGCTTCGACCGGACCTTCTCCCGGCTCGAGCGCATCCACCTCGACGAGACCTCGTGGGTGGACGTCGCGCCCGGCTGGGTGAGCGGCTCGGACGCGCTGTTCCGCACCCTGGCCGAGACCCTCCCCTGGGCCCAGCGCACCCGGTTCCTCTACGAGCAGCAGCGCATCGAGCCCCGACTCACCGCGGGCTGGCGCGCCGGCCCCGAGGGTCCGCTCCAGCCGCCGGTCCTCGAGGAGATGCGCGCCGCCCTCTCCGCGCACTACGGCGTCCAGTTCGACTCCGCGGGCTTCAACCTCTACCGGGACGGCCGCGACAGCGTCGCCTGGCACCGGGACAAGATCCCGACCCGCATCCCCCAGCCCATCGTCGCCCTCGTCTCGCTGGGCGAGCCGCGTCGCTTCCTCCTCCGTCCGCGCGGCGGCGGAACCTCCCGCCCCTTCCCGCTCGGTCACGGAGACCTGCTCGTCACCGGCGGCGAGACGCAGCGCACCTGGGAGCACGCGGTGCTCAAGGTCGCCCACGCCGGCCCGCGCATCAGCATCGCCTTCCGGCACGGCATGGACGCCCGGCCCTACCGCTGAGGCTGCCCGCGCTCAGCGCGCCACGCGGTGGTAGCGGGCGGCGGTGAGCGTCGGGGAGACCGACGCCACCTTGGTGTCGGTGAGGCTCCGCCCCCGGAGCACGGCGCGAACCGCCGCCTCCCCGAAGGGCGACGTCTTCCCCTTCACGAAGACTACCCAGAGCGCGCTGCCCGGCGGCGCTGCCTGGAGCGCGTCCGCGGCCCGTCGGGTCGACGCCTCGTCCGACACCCGGGCGAGGACCAGCGCCGCCGAGGGCCGCGACGCCCGCACCGCGTCGCGGACCGCCTCCTCCAGCTCCGGCGCGTCGAGCTTCCCCACCACGTGCACCCGCGTGCCGGGCACGATGCCGAGCTTCTTCGCCAGCGATGGCGGACCGGCCCTCAGCGCCTCGAGCCAGCTGGAGGCGGCCTTCGCGCCGAGCGCCAGCGAGACCTCCTCGCCACCGAGGCCGAGCCGCAGCGTCTCGCCCACCACCCGCGCGCGCGAGATGTCGCTCCGCGGGACGCTGCGACGAAGCGCACCCCGGAGCACGAGCGCCTCCGTCTCGAGGAGCGCCTTCACCGCGCCCTCGCCCCCCTCCCAGCGGCAGATGCAGCGTGCCTCGCGCCCCATGCGGAGCTCCTCCGGTCAGGGCGTCAGGATGATCCGCGGCCCCTGCATCGCCTCGCGCACCGCCGCCAGCGCGCCGTCCGAGAGCGCCTCGGTCTCGGTCAGCCGGCGCATCACCAGCTGCGCGTCCTCGCGGGCGCCCTCGAGAAGCCCCTTCAGCTCGGCGAGGAGCGCCAGCCCCGCGTCCTCCATCTGCTTCCCGGGCGCCGACGGAGCGATCGGCTGTCCTGCCTTCTCGCTCACGTACTTCGCGAACGCGTCGAGCGAGGCGCGCGTCGCACGGACGTCGTAGCCCGCCAGCTTCGCCTGCAGGGCGGTCTTCGGCACGACCAGCATCCGGGGGACGCCGGCCTGCGCAAGCCCCACGTGCGGCACGTCGATCTCCTGCATCGGGAACACGCCCAGCAGGCCGTCCTCCGGCGCCGGCGAGCTGTACGGCACCACGTCGAGGAACAGCGCCAGCGGGTCCACCCCCTGCTTCGCCGCCTCGACGTCCTGGGCGTCCAGCGGCGGGAAGGTGGTGGGCGCGCCGGTGAAGAGCAGCGGGAACACCGCCTGCTCCCAGAACTCGTCCGGCGCCGAGCCCGTCTGCTTCGTGGCCGCGACGAGGGTCAACATCAGCTCGGCCAGCCGGGGCGCCTGCCCCACCTGGTCCCCGAAGCTCCGCGCCGGATCGAGCCGGGACAGCGATCCCGCGATCTGCTGCTCGAACTGGGCCTTCGCCTCGGCCGACATCCGCTGCGCTCCCACCCGGCCCAGCGCCGCCCGGAGGTCCGCCGAGAGCACCGACGGCTTCGCCTCCCACAGCTCCTTCGTCCGCCGGGGGTCGAGGAGCATGAACTGGAGGAAGCCCGGGTCGAACAGCCGCGCGTAGTCCTCCGGCCTGAGCCGCACCGGCGCTCCACCGGTCGGAGCGAAGCGCGCCTGCGCCAGCGCCCGCCGGACGTCCGCCGTGACCTCGTCCAGCCGCTCCAGCTTCCCCCGGCTCAGCGCCTCCACCACCGCCTGGAACGGCGACAGCATCAGCACCGCCTCGGGGAAGCCGATCATCCCTCCCTCGGGCGTCTCGCGATGCGGAAACCAGAACGCCTGGTCACTGGCGATGAGCCGATCGGCGAGGACGCCCGCCAGCCCCAGCGCCACCAGCTGGTGCTCGGGCTGCTCCGGCCGGAAGGGACCCATCAGCAACTTGATGACACCCTTCTCGATGTCGGCCCATGACGCACTCTTGAGGTCGATGGGCGCGCCGGTGGCCCGCGCCAGCGAGGCGGCGAGCTGCTGGGTTGCGGCATCGAGATGTCCCGCAGAAGAAGCCATGGGTGGGCCCCTTAGCGTAGAACCAGGGGCTCTGTGGAGAAGCCCGGCGGGAGGGGATTCCGAGTGGACGGTCGGGCTCCCCCCGCGCTCCTGGCCATCCTCCTCCTTGCGACCGGCTGCGCGACGCTCTCCCCGCGCTTCGACCAGGCCGTCACCACCTCGTTCGCCCGCCAGCCCATGCGGAAGCTCGAGACGGGCCGGGTGGAGCTCTACTACCCGGAGTCTTCGCGCGACGAGGCGCTCCGCCTCATCCAGCGCCTCGACCAGTGCGTGGAGCTTCTGCGACGCAATCGCTTCTCGTCGACCGAGCGACCCAAGGTCCTCGCCTACCTGACCACGGCGAACTTCGACAACGCGTACGTCCAGCCGCAGGCGGCGGGGCTGCCGCTGCAGATGGTGCTCGCCCACCACTTCACCACCGAGTTCTTCAACCTCCTGGAGATCGGCACCAACCACGTGGACGACGTCTCGTGCCACGAGGCCACGCACTACGTGCAGTTCCAGGAGGTCGACGAGCTCTGGTACTACCTGAACCTCGCGTTCGGGGACCTGCTCGACCCCAACGTCTTCACCGAGTCTTACTTCCTCGAGGGGCTCGCGACCTACTACGAGGGACGCCTCGACCGGAACACCGGTCGCCCCCACAGCCCCATCTGGCGCGGGCTGTTCGAGTCCGGGGTCGCGCTCCGCAAGGGGGAGATCCACTCCGGAGACCTGTCCTCCGCGCAGCGGCAGCTGCTGCCCTTCGGCGGCAACTACCTGGTGGGGATGCACTTCATCGAGTGGCTCGCCCGCCGCTACGGCGCGGACAAGCTGTGGGCCCTCATCGACGTGCAGGGGCGGAGCTGGGTCCCGTTCCTCGGCGTGGCGTTCCGGTTCATGTGGGTCTACGGCAAGGGCCCGGGCGAGCTGGTGGACGAATGGCGCGAGTCCCTCCGTCACTCGGGCCCGTGGCGCGACCGCCCCGGGTGGCAGAAGGTCCTCGACCCCGACCTGGGCTACTTCGCGCGCCTGGCCTCCGCGCCCGACGGCACGATGGCCGCCGTCACCGCCGGGCTCGACTCGAAGCCCGAGCTCCGCATCTACAACCCCGACGGCTCGGTTCGCCTCCGGAGCGCGCTCACCAACTTCTGGCCCGGCCGGCCGTACATCGCCACCAGTCCGCTGTCGGTGAGCGGCCTCTCGCTCGACGGGAGCGCGGCGCGGCTCTATTTCGTCCTCGCCGACGTGGGCATCGACGGCGACACCGCGCCCAAGCTGCTCGAGCTCGATGCGCGCGACGGTCGGCTCCTCCGCACCTGGGAGACCCCGGACGCGCTGGGCGGGGGCGTCGATCCGGCCGGCGCGCGCTACGTCTTCGTCAGGAGCCGCTCGGACACCGCCGACCTCTGGGAGCTGGACCTGGCGAGCGGGCAGCAGCGCCCGCTGACACACCACCAGGGCCGCCTCACCCTCGGCGCCCCCGCGGCGGCCGCCGACGGGCGCATCGTCTTCGCGCGGAAGATCGCCGACGACTTCGACCTGTGGATCCTCGAGAAGGACGGCACCGAGCGGCCGCTCACCCGCGACGGGAAGTTCAACTACTCGCCGCGCTGGTCCGGTCCGGACGAGGTGCTCGCCCTTCACGAGGTCGACGGACGGACGCAGGCAGTGCGCATCCAGGCATCGAGCGGAGCGATGAGCGTCATCAGCGATGCGCCCTTCGTGGTGCTCGACCCGGTGCCCCTGCCCGGCGGACGGCTCGCGTTCGTGAACCGCGAGGGCTGGGGCTGGACGCTCGACTGGATGGACACCGGCGCCGGACGGCCCATCGCGCCCGAGCCCGTCGTCCAGGGCGCCTCGCCCGACAGCGAGCCCACCGCCCAGCCGGACGTGCCGGTCCTGTCCGACGACCCGTACCACGCCCTCGACCACCTGCTGGTGCCCACGCTGCGCGGACCGTTCGTCGCCTTCGGCAGCCGGGAGCAGTACGGCGGCAAGCAGAGCACGGTGTACGGCGGGGTCTCGCTCCAGGGCAGTGACCGGCTCGGCCTCCACCAGTACGCACTGAACCTCGGCTACGAGACCAGCGACCCCGGGCCGACCTTCTCGGTGGGCTACGGCAACTACCAGCTCGCGCCGGTGTTCCTCGAGGCGGTGTTCTCCCGCGCCTCGGAGCCGGCCCTCCGCGACGTGTCCGACAACTCGTTCATCCCGAGCGTCGTCGACATGAGCGGCCAGATCTCCGCCTCGCGCACGTTCTGGACCACGCCCCTGTCGCTCAACTTCTTCGGCATCAACCGCAAGGAGGGCTTCGAGACGGGGACCCGGAACTCCTCGTTGCTGGGGCCGGGGCTCTCGACCGGCTGGTCCGCCACCGAGTCGACGCCCTACGCCGGCATCCGCCGCGGCATCGCGCTGACCGGGAGCGCCCAGTGGTTCGCCAAGGCGTTCGGCTCGGACTTCACCTTCGCCGACCTCCGGGCGACCGCGGCGGTCTACACCCCGCTCCCCTTCTGGGCGCGGCACACGCTCCAGCTCACCGTGCGCGGACGGAGCCTGGCCGGCGCTCCCTCGCGACTCCTGCGCGTGGGCGGCAGCAACCGCGGATTCCTCGAGTGGGACTCGCAGCCCGACAAGTCGCAGCCCGGGACGGGGCTGGCCATCTTCCCGGACATCACCTTCCGCGAGCCGCTGCGGGGCTACGAGGACGCGACCCTGCGCTGCAACGAGGTCGTGATCGGCGGGTTCCGGTACCGGGCGCCGATCATCGTCGACTACGGGTGGTCGTCCTTCCTCTGGCTCTTCCCTTCGCTCTTCATCCGCGAGGCGGACCTCGAGATGTTCGGGGAGTGGGCCCACACCTGGACCGCGGAGAGCAGCAGCGGCCCTGCCACCACCGGCGACCACCGGACGCTCGGCGGTGCGGTCTACTTCCGCACCCTGTGGGGCTCCGGGCTCCCGCTGTCGTTCTACTACCAGGTGGCATGGCGTCCGGACGACGGCCTCACCACGCTGCACATCGTCGGCGTCGCGCTCGAGTAGCGGGCGCTGCTCACGCCCGGGGGCGGCCGGCCGCGCGGGCCACCTGCCGGAGCAATCCCCGGGTGACGATCTGGTGCCCGCCGGTTCCCATGAGGAGGGCGCGGTACAGCCGACCGTGGATGCCGGGGAACGCCGCTTCGCTGCGTGCGCTCAGCTGGTCGCCCTCGATGAGGAAGGTCAACGCGTAGCGCGCGAAGCGATGCCGCCCCCGCAGCGCCAGCCGGCGGCCGGGCTCGGACTCGACCACGCGGAACCCCGGGAGCGTCTCGCCCAGGCGTCCGGAGAACCCAGCCGTCGCCTCCATCGGGTCACACCCCAGCACCCGCGCCAGGGAACGGGCCCCGCCCATCCGGCGGCGCAGGACGCCGACCAGCGCCGTCCAGGCGACGTCGGCGGGAACGCCGACCTGCTCGCGGTGCTCGTCGAGGAGGGGGAGCGTTTCCGGCTCCGGCGCAGCGAGCGCGTCTCGAATCACGGCGCTCGTCCACGGAGTGACCGCGTCAGCAGCCAGAAGACGCTGGCGACGATCTCGAGCAGGCTCGGCCGGGCGGACAGACGCATTCGCCTCACCCCGTCCGGTAGAGGCCGTGCCGCTCGATGTATGCGAGCACCGCGCGGTGGACGAGCCCGTCTCCGCCGCGGCCCGCGGCGAGCGCCGCCCGGACCTCGGTGCTGGACACCTTCACCAGCGGCGGCCCGAGCGCGCCCCGCGCCGGGTGGCCCGCCCGGTTCAGGACCACGATGCGCGCCAGTCGCCGGATCTCCTCCGGCTCTCGCCACTTGGCCATCTCGGGGACGATGTCGCTGCCGACGACGAGCGTCCACCGCCAGCCCGGCCAGCGGCGGTGCAGCTCCCGGAGCGTGTCCACCGTGTAGCCGTTGCCTCCGAGCACGCCCTCGACGTCCGAGGCCGCGAGCCAGCCCGAGGCGTCCCGGCACATCAGCTCGCACATCGCCAGCCGGTGCTCGAAGTCGATCAGCGGCTTGCCGAACGGATGGTGTGCCGCGGGGACGAACCAGACCTGATCGACGGGCTCGAGCGCCCGCACCACGTGCGCGGCCAGGAGATGACCGACGTGCGGCGGATTGAAGGAGCCCCCGAGGAGCGCGACGTCCATGCCGGTCGCAAGAGCCTAGCAGCCGGCACTCCGGGGTCCACCGGGGCTCGCGAGGTCATGCCGCGCGGTGGACCCTGGCGCGGAGTCGTTCGCCGCCGAGCGGGCTCCCCGCGTTCTCCCTCACGGATAGAGCAGGTGCGGTCTCCGGCGCTCGAGGAACGCGGCCTCGGCGCCGTCCAGGAGCGCCGCGACGTCCTCGAAGTCGGCGCCCTGCTCCAGCGCCACCCGGACCCGGGCGTTTCCGCAGAGAAGATCGAACGCCGGCACGTCGGTGACGAACTCGTACGCCTCGGCGCGCCACTGGAACTCGCGCCCGCCGCGCTTCCGCGCCTCGGCGACCACCGCCAGCCCCGTCCGGACCGACGCGAACACCTCCGGGTCCGTCACGTGGAGGAAGGCGCCCGAGCACCCCGCCCCGCGGTGCTTGTCCCAGGTGGGAACGAAGTGCACCGGGCGGAGAGCGAGGCCCGGCAGCCGATGTCTCTCCAGCGCCGAAGCGATGTCCGCCGCGTCCAGGTACGGCGCCCCGAACTGCTCGAAGGGGCGACAGGTCCCCCTCCCCTCCGAGAGGTTGGTCCCCTCGAGAAGGCACATCCCCGGGTAGACCTGCGCCGTGTCCGGGGTGGGCATGTTCGGCGACGGCGGGACGAAGGCAAGCCCGGTGTCCGCCCAGCGCATCTTCCGCGACCAGCCCAGACAGGGGACGACGGCGAGGTCGCAGCCGAACCGCTCCTCGGCGTTGAGCAGGCGGGCCAGCTCTCCGACCGTCATCCCGTGCCGATTGGGCAGCGGGTACAGGCCGACGAAGCTCCGGAAGCCGGGCTCCACCAGGTTGCCCTCCACCCGCTCACCGCCGAGCGGGTTCGGCCGGTCCAGCACGACGAAGCGCACGCCTGCCTTCGCGCAGGCCTCCATCGCCAGCGCCATCGTGTAGACGTAGGTGTAGTAGCGCGCGCCGACGTCCTGGATGTCGAAGACGACGGCGTCCAGGCCGTCGAGCCACTCGGGGCGCGGCCGCAGCGAGTCCACCGTGCTCCCGTAGAGCGAGTACATCGGCACGCCCGTCCGTGGGTCCCTCGCCTCGTCCACCGCCTCCATGTACTGGACCTCGCCCCGGACGCCGTGCTCGGGGCCGAACAGCGCCGCCAGCGTCACGCCCGGCGCGGAGTCCAGGAGGTCGGCCACGTTCCGGAACCGGCCGTCCACGCTGGTGGGGTTGACGATCGCCCCCACCCGCAGCCCCCGCAGCGCGCGAAACTGCTCCTGCTCCCACACGTCCAGCCCGGTCCTGACCCGCATCGGCGCGAGCGTACCCCGTCCGGCGGACCACCCGGGTGCGTCCGTTCGACCGCGCCGCCCTGACCGTGTCCGACGATCAGCGGCGCGAGGCGCTGAGCGAGCGCATCGCCTTCTTCTGCGGCTCGAGCGTCTTCATCAGCGCGGTGGCCTGCTTTGGCCGGTTCGTCCGGCCATAGAAGTCGGCCAGCGCCCGGGTCACGACCGCGTTCTTCGGCTGTGCCTTGTGGAGCTCGGTCAGGGTCTTCTCCGCCTGCGGCACCTGCCCCGACTTCTCCTGCACCCCGGCGAGCTGGAGCTTCAGCCCGGTGTCGCCGTCCCCGGCGCCGATGAGCCAGCGGAGCTCCTTCTCCGCCTCGCCCCAGTCGCCGGCCCGCTGCGCGAGCGCCGCCAGCCGCCGGTGTGCCTCGACGTAGTCACTGCGCAGCGCGATGGCCTTGCGCTGGGCCTCGCGGGCGCCCTGGATGTCGCCCCGCTCCTCCTCCAGCACACCCCACAGGTGCAGCCCTCGAGGATTGTCGGGTGCGAGCGCGTAGGCCCAGCGGAGATGCCAGTCCACCATCTCCAGCCGAGTGGCCTGCTTCAGGCCGAGCCGTGCCGCCTCGAGGTGTCCGTACGGGGAGCGGGGCTCGTTCTGGGCCCACCACTCGGCCCACGCGAGCGCTCCGGCGTCGTTGCCTGCCGCCTCGTACGCCGCGACCTGCTCCTGGGGCGACGCGCTCAGGACCAGACCCAGCACCGCCACCACGCTCGCCACCGTCATCTCGGTCCAGGATGGTACCGAAGCGGGCGACGGGTCCTCAACTCGCTTGACCGCGGCACCCACGAGCCGACAGAACGTCGCCGCGCCGTGCACTTTTCCCCCCGGACACTGGAGGACCTCGCATTTCCCGAGGTTCTGGCCGCCCTCGGCCATCGCTGCCGGACCGCGGCGGGGCGGAGCCGTGCGCTCGCTCGTTCATTCCTCGACGACGCTTCTGCCGTCCGGGAGGCACTTTCGCGGGTGGACGAGGCCCGGGCACTCCTCCAGGAACAGGTCAGCCTCCCACTCGGCGGGGTGGCCGACATCCGCGGCTCCGTGGAGCGCGCCGAGAAAGGTGGCCTCCTCGAGCCCAGGGAGCTCACCGGCTGTGCCCAGACGCTGTTCGCCTTCAGCCGTGCCCGCGAGGCGCTCGGCGAGAAGTCCGGGCTCGTGCCCCGGCTCGCCTTCGTCGGCCAGCGGCTGCCCGACCTCGAGCGGCTGGCGGTGCACATCGACCGGTGCTTCGAGGCGGACGGAGAGATCTCCGAACGGGCCAGCCCCGCGCTGAAGGAGGCGCGCGACCGCATCCGCGGGCTGCACCGGGCAATCAAGTCGCGGCTGGACACTCTGCTCCACGACGAGAAGTTCCTGACCAACCTGCGCGAGGGCTACTACACGCTCCGGAACAACCGGTACGTGGTGCCCGTTCTCGCCCAGGCGCGAGCCGAGGTTCCGGGAATCGTCCACAACGCGAGCCAGTCCGGACAGACCCTGTTCGTCGAGCCCCAGGCGCTGGTGGGGATCGGCAACGATCTGGCCATCGCCCAGTCGGTCGCGCTGGAGGAGGAGCGCCGGGTGCTCCAGGAGCTGTCCGACGCCGTCGGACGGGAGTCGGGTCGCATCCTGGAGGGCGTCGAGGCCGCCGCCGAGCTGGACGAGGCCGAGGCCGCGGCGCAGCTGGGCGCCGACCTCGGCGCATCGACACCGGTGGTCGAGGCCGCCGACGGTCCGCTGGTGCTGCTCCAGCTCCGGCACCCCCTCCTCGTGCTCCGCGGGCGGGAGGTCGTGGCGAACGACGTCCGGCTCGACGGGGCGGTGCGCGCGCTGGTGATCTCGGGCCCGAACGCCGGCGGAAAGACGGTGACGCTGACCGCGGTGGGCTTGTGCGGGGTGCTGCTCCGGGCCGGGCTCCAGATCCCGGCAGCGGACGGGTCACGCGTCCCGCTGTTCACCTCGGTGCACTCCGCGGTGGGCGACGCACAGGACCTGGCCCAGGACCTCTCCACGTTCAGCGCCCACGTGCAGGAGCTGCGACGCATCCTCGAGGTGGCCGGTCCGGGCGGACTCGCGCTGATCGACGAGATCGCAGCCGACACCGATCCTCGCGAAGGCGCGGCGCTGGCGATCGCGGTGCTGGAGGAGCTCATCGGGCGCGGCGTCCGGGTGCTGGTCACGACCCACCTCGAGGAGCTGAAGGCCCTCACTCACGTCGACCCGCGCTTCCTCAACGCCCGGGTGGGCCTCGACAGCAGGCGCATGGTGCCGACCTACAAGCTGCAGCTCGGGGCGGCAGGCACTTCCTCTGCGCTGGATCTGGCCGCGCGCATGGGGCTCGCCCCGCACGTGGTGGACCGCGCCCGGGAGCTGACGCGGAGCTCGGGTGGCCCGCTGGCCCAGGCCCTGGCGGCCGCCGAGGAGGAACGGCGAGCGCTCGCCGAGGAGCTGGAGCGAGCCCGCGCGGCGACCGCGGCGGCCGAGGCCAGCGCGCAGGCTCTCGCCCGGGAGCGGGCGCAGTTCGCCGAGCAGCGGCGCGCCGAGGAATCGGCCCACGCCGAGCGGCTCCGGACCGAGTCCGAGCGGGCGCTGGCCGAGGTGTCCTCCCAGCTCGCGGAGCTGCGCCAGCAGGCCTCGGTCGAGCGCGCGGAGGCGGCACGGGCGGTCCTTGCCGCGCAGGCGGAGGCGGCACGGGCCCGCGCCGAGGCCCTGTCGCGCGAGAGCGCTCGCACGGCGCTGGCCCCGGCACCGGAACGGCTCCGGGTGGGGGACGTGGTGCACCACCTGGGGCTCCGGCGCGACGTCACGGTGCTCGAGCTCGCAGGCGACGAGGTGCTGGTGTCCGCCGGAGCGCTGAAGATGCGTGTCCCTCGCGGCGAGCTGGCCGGAGCAAGGGACGAGAAGCCGCCGAGCCGCTTCCCGGCGGCGGACCGCGGGCGTGGCTCGCTGGCACGCGCGAGCGATGCGGCTCCCGGGGTGCTGGAGGCCCCGGCCCTGCGGGTGGACGTGCGCGGTCTCCGGGCCGACGAGGCGGTGCGTGAGGTGGAGCTCTTCCTCGACCAGGCGTTCCGGAACGGGGACCCCGGAGTTCTGGTGCTGCACGGCCACGGGACCGGCGCGCTGAAGCAGGCGGTCCGTGAGTACCTGGAGGATTCGCCCTACGTCCGGATGTACCGTCCCGGCGAGAGCCACGAGGGCGGCGACGGAGTGACGGTGGTCGGGCTGAGGGTCGACGAATGAGCGGACGCACGTTCCTCGCGGCGGCGGCGCTCGCTCTCGGCGGGTGTGCCTACAGCGGCAAGATCATCGATGCACACGCCCACCTCGAGCCCGAGTCGGGGCCGGGGCGCATCCACCCACAGTCCTCCGGCCGGCCAGACGTCCTCCTCGGCGAGATGGACCGGGCGGGGGTGGAGCGCGCGGTGCTGCTGGTCCTTCCTCCGGGGGCGGAGCTGCCCGCGGCGCGCGAGATGCACGACCAGGTCGCCGCCCTCCTCAAGGCCCGACCGGGCCGCTTCATCGCCATCGGCGCGGTGCAGCCCTCCGACGGCGAGGCGGGCCTCCGGGAGATGGACCGCATCGCCGCGATGGGCTTCCGCGGGGTCAAGCTCTCGCCATCGAAGCTCGAGCTGCAGACCTCCGAGGTGCAGGCCTACGTCGCGCGCGCCACTGCGCTCAAGCTGGTGGTGTACATCGAGGGCTGGTGGCCGGGCGCCGCGCACGAGACCGGAAAGCTCGCCCTCTCCTTCCCCAACGGGCGCTTCGTCCTGACCCACATGGGGGGCGTCCGGTTCGACGACGTGCTGGTGTTCCGGCTGCTCGAGCTCTACCCGTTCTATCCCCGCAACGTGTGGTTCGACCTGTCGGCGGTGGCGCCGCTCTACGTGGACTCGCCGTACGCGGCGCAGCTGCGCTTCGTCTGCCGCTCGGTGGGGACCGACCGGGTCCTGTTCGGGTCCGACTTCCCGCTCACCGGGCTCGAGCCCGCGCTGCATGCCCTCCAGCGCCTCGGGTTCAGCCGGCAGGAGGAGCAGGCCATCCTCCACGACAACGCCGACGCGCTGTTCCGCTGAGGAGGGAGTGATGACCTCGACGCGGGGCGAGCCAGGTGACGGACGCCCTGCTCGAGCAGGTGGAGGAGCTCGCCGCCCCCGGTCCAGCGCGGCCCGGCCCCCCACCGTCGAGCACGTGCTCCGCTGGCTGGAGCGCCACGGCAAGCAGCGCACGATCGCCGGCATGGCCCGGTACGGGATCCCGTCCGAGGGCGCCTACGGCGTCACGGTCGGTGAGCTCAGGGCGTTCGCGAAGGGCATCGAGCCGGATCACGACCTTGCGCAGGGACTGTGGTCGAGCGGGCGGTACGAGGCACGGATGCTGGCCGCCTTGGTGGACGATCCCGCCGCCGTGACCGTCGGGCAGATGAACGCCTGGGCGGACGACTTCGACAGCTGGGCGATCTGCGACACGGTCTGCTTCGCCCTCTTCGACCGGACCCCGCATGCATGGTCCAGGGTGTGCGCCTGGTCGGGCGCGCGAGCCCTCTTCAAGAAGCGGGCGGCGTTTGCCTTGCTCTGGGGGCTGACCGTGCACGACCGAGCGGCTCCGGACAGCGCGTTCCTCGCCTGCCTCCCGCTCATCGAGACGGGGGCGCTGGACGACCGCGACCTGATGAAGAAGGGCGTGGACATGGCGCTCCGTGCGCTCGGGAAGCGGAACGAGACGCTCCGCCGCGCGGTGGTGGATCTGGCGGGCCGGCTGGCCAGCGCATCCTCCGGGTCGCAGGCCTGGATCGGACGGAGCGCCCTGCGTGAGCTCACCGGTCGACGAGCTCGCCGGTCTACCTAGCGACGACGCCGACGGCGACGGCGCTGGCCGGAGCGACCCTGCTGGCCACCAGCTCGAGGTGCAATAGCAATTTCGGTGACAGAGCGTACGAGTTGCGGCCTCGCAAGAGTCCGACGCGTCGTGGTTCCGTCACGCGAAGTGGGTGTGCGGTTGCTATTGCACCTCGAGCCCCCCGCGGAGGCGGGCCCGGCGGCGCAGGAGAACTGCTGCCTCGAACATCCCGAACACCCCGAACCACAACGCGATCAGATGCCAGGGACGCGACTTGGAGATGGAGATGCATCCCAGCTGGACCGACTCGGCCATCTGCGACCGCAGCGGGACAACCGACAGCCATTTCCCGAGTCCTGGTGAGAGCAGAACAGCAAGGACGGCGCCGATCGTGATCAAGATCCGGGCATTTGCCGGTCGGCGACCCTGAAGGACCCGATGAATGATCACGGTTGCGGCAGCCATCACCAGGACCAGACATGCGGTGATCCACGGGTTCGCCAGGCTGCAGTCAATGTCGATGTTGGTGAGGTCGAATTGGACGGGGTTCTCGCTGAAGCCCATCTCCGTCCACCCTCAGCGTCGACGCCGACGGCCCTGACCCGAGCCGCCCCGGGCGTCGCCACCACCGTCAGGACGCTGGCCCCGGCCGGAGCCGTCGCGGCGATCGCTTCGTCCTCCGGGCTTCTGGCGCCGACCCGGGGACTCTCCACCCTGCCCCTGATGCTTCCCCACCCGCCCCTCGCGCCCGGCGAGCGCCCGCAGGCGATCGAATCCGGGGTGAGCGGAGGCAGTGGCCTCCGATTCCTGACGTGGCCGCTGCTCGCCGCGCTCGCGGGCCCCCCCTTGCTGCGTCGGACGCCCGGGCGGGGACTGCGGTGCTCCCGATCCCTGTTGCTTCCCGCGTCGCTGCTGCCGCCCGCGAGCCAGCTCGCCCTGCCCCGCTGCTGCGCCCCGCTTCCCTCGATCGTCGCGGCGATTCCCGCGCGCGGGCTGCTCGGACGCTCTCGACTCGCCTGGCCGCTCCTGGCGCTCTGCTCGGCCCGGGCGATCGGACCGCGCTCCGCCTCGGTCCCGGGTGGGCGCCTCGACCCGCTCCGCTCCACCGCGCCGGCGCGACGGCCGCTCGCCTGCGAAGGCCACGACGTCGAAGTCCATCTGCCGCCGCTGCACGTTCACGCCGGCCAGCCGCACCGTCAGCGCCTGCCCCACCTGGACTCGACGGCCGGTCGGCCACACCAGCGCGCCGACCACCAGACGGTGCCCCGGACCGAGATCGTCCGCCCGTACCAACCCTTCCACGTGCTCGACGTCGAGCTCGACGAAGAAGCCGAAGTCGGTGAGCGACGACACGGTCGCGGCGAACTCCTCGCCGACCCGGTCCTCCATCAGGATGCAGGCGTAGAGGGCGTTCACCTCGCGCTCGCACTTCATCGCCGCCCGCTCGCGCTCCGAGCTGTGCTCGGCCATGCGCCGCAGCTCGTCCAGCTCCTTCTCGAGCTCGCGCTCCGCCCGCTTCCGCTTGGCCCGCTCCCAGTGGCCCCGAAGCAGCCGGTGCACCAGGAGATCCGGGTAGCGGCGAATGGGCGAGGTGAAGTGCAGGTATTCCTCCGCCCCGAGGCCGTAGTGTCCGATCTGGTCGGGCGAGTACACCGCCTGCATCATCGACCGGAGCAGCAGCTGGTTCAGCGCGCGCTGGCCGGGGTGCCCCACCAGGCCGCGCATGAAGAGGTTCAGCTCGCGGGAGGTGGGCTCGCCCTTCCCGGGCACCGTGAACCCATGGGCCCGCGCCAGCTCGGCGAACGCCGAGAGCTTGTCCGGGTCCGGCTCCCCGTGGAACCGGTACACCGACGGCAGGCCACGCTCCTGGAAGTACGCCGCCACCGCCTCGTTCGCGGCGAGCATGCAGTCCTCGACGATCCGGTGGCTCTCCTTCCGCTCCCGGCGGGCGATCCGCACCGGCCGGCCCTGCTCGTCCAGCTCGGGCCGGGTCTCCGGCAGGTCGAAGTCGATGGCCCCTCGGTGCTCGCGCACCTTCCGGAGCGTGCGGCCGAGGCGCTGCAGGCGCTCGAACAGCGGGCGGAAGCCATCGCGGTCCGGCACCGACTCACCCTCGAGCACCCGCTGCACCTCCTCGTAGGTGCAGCGCGCGGCGCTCCGCATCACCGCCGGGTACAGGTCGGTGGAGGTCCGCTGGCCGCCGCCGTCGAACACCATCTCCGCGACGAGGCACAGCCGGTCCTCGTCCGGCCGAAGCGAGCAGATGCCGTTCGACAACCGCTCGGGCAGCATCGGCAGCACCCGGTCCGGCAGGTAGACCGACGTCCCGCGACGGAACGCCTCGGCGTCCAGGGCCGAGCCCGGGCGGACGTAGTGGCTGACGTCGGCGATGGCGACCCACAGGCGTATCGCCCCACCCGGCTCGTCCTCGGCGTACACCGCGTCGTCGAAGTCGCGCGCGTCGACGCCGTCGATCGTGACCAGCGACAGCTTGCGGAGGTCCTTCCGACCGCCCTCGTGGACCTCGCTGGCCGGCACGTGCAGCGGGACCCGGTCCGCCTCGTCCATCACCTCGGGCGGGAAGGCCTCGGAGAATCCCTGCGAGAAGACGATGGCCAGGACGTCCTGCGACGGGTCTCCGGGTCGTCCGAGCGATCCGGTCACCTCGCCCACCAGCCCTCCCGGCGGAAGGAGATCCGCGCCGACGCCCAGGCGCACGGTCACCACGTCACCGTCACGGGCGAGCTGCGTCCGGGGCACGCGCACCGGCGCCGGCATCGACGGGTCGTTGGGCCGGACCAGCGCCTCGTTCCCCCGCTCGACGTAGGTCCCGACGAGCGCCGCGCGCTGCCGGTCGACCACGCCGACGATCCGTCCCTCGCTCCGGCCGGCGCGAGCGCTGACCACCTCCACCTTCACCCGGTCGCCGTCGAGCGCTCGACGGGCCTCGTGCGGCGGAACGAAGATGTCCTCCTCGGTTCCGACGTCCACGAAGCCGAACCCGTCCCGGTGCACGGTCAGCCTCCCCTCGAGCACCTTTCGCCCGCGCCCGGAGGACGGCCGCTGCCCGTTCCCCGCCACTGCCCGGCGCCCCGGGAAGGCGAAGCGCTCACCGGCCCGCTCCACCCGCCCCTCGCGCACCAGCGTCCGCATCACTCGCTTCACGTCGGTGCGCTGGCCGCCGTGCAGACCCAAGGCACGCAGGATCTCGGCGAGGCCCAGTGGGTGGTCGGCCTTCTCCAGGGTCCTCAGGAGGACCGAGCTATCGACCCGTGCTGCCATGCAGTGCTCCCCGCTCCGGCGCTCAGGCCCGGACGGCGACGGTCAGCCGCTGCGTCCGCGCCACCTGCGCGGGTGCGAAAACCTTCGCCAGGAAGAAGTCCACGTCGTACTGGCCGGGGTTGCGCGGGGTGAAGAAGAACTCGCGGGTTCCCGGACCGCTCGTCGCGGCGATGAAGTTCGCCTCGCGCAGCCCGATGCGCTTGGCAACCGTCGGCTCGACGGCCCAGGTGTATCCGGCGCGCTCGGGGATGCGCACCGCGAGCCCCTGGCCGATGCGGATCTCCAGCGGGGTGCCCTCGTCCGGCACCCCTTCGAGCTCGAGCACCTCGAGCGCCTCTCGCGACATGCTGCGGGCGTCTCCTGGACGGACCTCGGCGCCCTCGACCTCGACGGTGCCGCCCCAGCCCGACTCCTTGTGCACCACCCCGATCACCTGCACCGGCTGACCGATGTTCTTCCGGAAGCTCCTCGGCATCTTCCCCCCGAGGCGGAAGGTGACCTGTTGCCGGGTGCCGGCGTTCGAGACGACCAGGATGAAATCCTCGCCGGACATCTCCAGCGCGCCCCGGACCGAGGCGAAGCCGCGCATTCCGGCGCCCATGCCCGCGCTGCCGATCTGCTCCACCTCGCCGGGTGAAAGGAAGCGGAGCTTCTCCGCCTGCGGCTCGGCGGCGGGCTCGGCGTCGGCCCGCTTCGCCGCGTACTTCCGGACGTCCACCGTGCCGCCGTAGTTGTGCGTCTTCTTGATGAGCCCGGTCACGCTGACCTTGTGGTCCACGTACGCCGGTAGGACCTCCTGGTCCGGGCCCTGGAGGAGGAACACCAGCTCGCGCTTGTCGCGGCCGATGATGTGCAGGTACGGCATCGCGTCCTTCACCACCAGCCGGCCCTTCAGGCTCCCCTCTCCGCCGACCCCGCGACCTGCCGCCGGGGTGAGGATCTGCTCCAGCTCGCGCTTGGTGAGCGGCTCGCCCACCGGCGGAAGCTTCGTCGCGCGCGGGCGCGGCTTCTCCGGCGCGCGGAGCAATACCGGCGTCGCCGACGCCTTGTGCGTCGAACGTGCCGGATGCGCCGGAGGCGACGGAGGCGCTGGTCGCACCGCCGCGTGAGCCGGATGCTTCGCCGCGCTCTTGCTGGCCTTGGAGGACGTTGCCTTCGAGGGACTCTTTGCCGCCGACTTCACCAGCTTGGCAGCGGCCTTGGCGACCTTGGCCGATGCTTTCTTCAGGAGCCCCAGGCGGGCCTCGTTCTTTCGTGAGCCAGGCTTTGCCGCGCCGGACTTCGTCTTGGGCTTGGGCTTCGCCACGGGTTTGAGGAGGGGCACATAACGTCGCCCCTCCACGCTGTCAACCGTAAACCCTCTGAAGAATTGAGAATTCGGCGCCGACGCGCTACGAGAGGGCGATGGCCGAGCTGCCGCCGCTGCCCGCTGAAGAGGCCCAGGAGCGCATCCTCCACGACCTCCAGCCGCTGCCGGACGCCTGGGTGCCGCTCGAGGAGGCGCTCGGCTTCGCGCTCACCGCGGATGTGCTCGCCCGACGCACGCAGCCGCCCTGGGACAACTCGGCGATGGATGGGTACGCGGTCCGGAGCGCGGACGTGGCGCAGACGCCGGTCACCTTGCCGGTGGTCGCGGTGCTGCACGCCGGCGATCAGCCGACCCGCGCGGTGGGACCGCGAGAGGCAGTCCGGATCATGACCGGGGCGCCGATGCCGCCGGGTGCGGACGCGGTGGTGATGCAGGAGCGCACGCGCACCCTCCCCGGCGCGGGTCTCGGGCTGGTGGAGATCCAGGAGGCGGCGACGGCGAGGCAGAACGTGCGGGACGCGGGCGAGGACGCGCGCGCCGGCGAGCTGCTTCTCCCCGCCGGGATGGTGCTCGGCATCCCCGAGCTGTCCCTCCTCGCCGCGCAGGGGATGACGTCGGTGCGCGTCCCTCGACGTCCGCGAGTGGCGATCCTCGCGACCGGTGACGAGCTCTGCCGGCCCGACGAGGAGCCCCAGGGACGCATCGTCGACACCAACTCCGTCGCGATCGCCATGGGCGTCCGACGCGCCGGCGGCATCCCGGTGGTGTTCGGGATCGCGCGCGATCGTCCCGAGGAGGTCGAGCGGCTGATCCGCGTCGCGCTCGACCAGCACGACGTGATGCTCACCTCGGCCGGCGCATCCGTGGGCGAGCACGACCACGTGCGCCCCGCGCTCGAGCGCGCGGGCGTCGCGATGGACTTCTGGCGGGTGGCCATCCGGCCCGGAAAGCCACTGGCCTTCGGGCGCCGAGGAGCCACCCGGGTCTTCGCGCTCCCGGGCAACCCCGCCTCGTCCCTGGTCACCTTCGAGCTGTTCGTCCGACCGGCGCTGCTCCGGCTCGGCGGCCGCCCCTCCCCTCTGCCCGTCCCGATCCGGGCCCGCAGCGGGGTGGACCTCAAGAAGAACAAGGGGTTGGCGCACTACGTCCGGGTCGTGCTCCGCTGGCGGGAGGGGGACCCCTGGGCAGACCCCCTCCCCACCCAGACGTCGGGTGCGGTCCGATCCACCGTCACCGCCACGCATCTCCTGCACTTTCCAATGGATGCGATGAGTCTCCATCGAGGAGACCCCGTCGAACTGTTGCCCGTCGGGTGGGCCCCCTAGCAACGGAGCCCCCTCCAGAGCATCCAATGACTGTAAAACCGTCGATCCGGACGGGAGACCCCCGAGAAACGTCGACCATGTCCAGCCTTTCACCTCAACCTCTGACCCGTCGTTCCCACGTCGTCGAGCTGTACTCCGAGGCACCCCTTCCCACCGCCCGCGGCACCTTCCGGGTGGTCGTCTTCCGCGACCGGCGCAACCAGAACGAGCACGTCGCGATGGTGATGGGAGAGGTCTTCGGCCAGGAGGGCGTGCCGGTCCGCGTCCACTCCGAATGCCTCACCAGCGAGGTGCTGGGCAGCCTCAAGTGTGACTGCCGTCAACAGCTGGATCGCGCGCTCGACCTGGTGGCCACGCGCGGCCGGGGCGTCGTGCTCTATCTCCGCCAGGAGGGCCGGGGCATCGGTCTGGGGAACAAGATCAAGGCCTACGCGCTCCAGGCCCGCGGGCTCGACACCTACGAGGCGAACCGGCAGCTCGGGTTCCCGGACGATCTCCGCACCTACGACGTCGCGGCGGACATGCTCCGGCTCATCGGGGTGCGCAGCGTCGATCTCATCACCAACAATCCTCTGAAGATCGCCGGCCTGGTGGAGGAAGGGATCCCCGTCCGCGGTCGAATCCCCTCCCCCGCTGCGCACAATCCGCATAACGTCGACTACTTGCGCACCAAGCGCGAGCGCACGGGACACCTGATTGAGCTCTTCGGGGAGGACGCGGCGAAGGCCGGCTGACGCACGCACCCCGGCGGACCGCTTCGAGGTCACGTTCTGGGGCGTGCGCGGATCGGTCCCCGCGCCTGGCGCAGCCACCCGGCGCTACGGCGGCAACACCCCTTGCGTCGAGGTGCGCGTGGGTGCTCGCCGCATCATCCTCGATGCCGGCTCGGGCCTCCGTCCGCTGGGCGAGCGCCTGCGGGTGGACGGCGCCACCGTCGAGGCCGACATCCTGCTGTCGCACTACCACTACGATCACCTTCAGGGGTTGCCCTTCTTCGCGCCGCTCGCCGAGCCGCAGAACCGCTTCGTCTTCCACGGCCCGAGGCGCGAGGGACGGAGCGTGCAAGACGTCCTGGAAGGGCAGATGGTCCCTCCGTACTTTCCGGTGACGCTCGACAAGCTGGCGCGGGCGACGCTGGAGTTTCGGAGCATCGAGCCCGGCGAGCCCTTCGCGATCGGCGGGGTGCACATCTCGTCGACCGACCTGGACCACCCCGGCGGGAGCCTCGGGTACCGGCTGGAGTACGGCGGCCGCACGCTGGTCTACGCAACGGACGTGGAGCACACCGAGCGGCCGGCGGAGGCGCTGATCGAGCTCGCGCGCGGCGCCGACGTGCTCGTGCACGACGCGATGTACAGCGGGGACGAGTACGAGGAGCGGCGCGGATGGGGCCACAGCACCTGGGCCGGCGCCTTGGCGACCGCCGAGGCGGCCCGGGTGAAGAAGCTGGTGCTCTTCCACCACGATCCGGAACGGGACGATGGCGCGCTCGACGCAGTGCTGAAGCGGGCGCAGAAGACGTTCCCGCGCACCATCGCCGCTCGCGAGGGGCTCACCCTGCGTCTGGCGCCGTCGCGCATCTGAGCGTGTCCCGCGGTCATGTGGGACCGGGCGGCACACCTCCGCGACGCGTCAGCCGGCGCTCCTAGACTCGAGCGCGGATGACGACACCCGAGAAGCGGCTCCAGGACCTCCAGGCGCGAGCCATCAACGAGCGGATCATCGAGTACGGACTCCGGCGCGGGCTCCTCGACGCGCTCCGCCTGTCGTACGAGCCGGCGAGGGACGGAAGCCTCGTGGTCTACGTCCCGCGGCACCGCGGGCACTGGCGGATCCAGCCGCCGGGCGTGGGTGAGGCGTCGGCGATCCGGGTGATCGCGTTCGGGGACGACGGGCGCGTGGAGATGGGCACCCTCACGATCGCCCTCCGCTGGGACGCTGCCGCATCGGACTGGATTCTTCTCGACGCCTCCGAATCCGACGAGATCGCCGCCGCAGCGTGGAAGTGCATGGCACGGCTGGCCCGCGAAGCAGGTTGGCTGGAGCGCACGGCGGCCTAGGCGTCCTCGAGCGTTCCCGCTGGGCTCAGGGCTGCACGATGCAGCTCATCCGTTCGCCGGGCTCCCTGACGAATCGACAGAGCAGGACAGGCCCGGGTCGAGGCGTCGTTCGCTTGGCAGTCGTTGCAGCGAAGGTTCTCAGCGCCAGTGACCCGACGCCGCTGTGCTCACCGCACGCCTCACGGCTCGCTTGAGCCCCGCGAACGGCAGGCGGCGCAGCGCCTCGTCCGGCGTCGCCCACTCTGCGACGTCGTGCTCGGGACCCACGCTCACCTCGAGGCCATCGGGCCATTCGGCCGCGAACGCCTCCTCCTCGACCAGCGCGGGCGGGACCGCATCCCCAAAGGCGAAGCTGTGCCGGTACGACAGCGAGCGGACCGGCAGCCGCGCTCCGGTCTCCTCCTCGAGCTCGCGCCGGGCCGCCGCCTCCGCCGACTCGCCGGGAAGGCGCCGTCCGGTGACGGGCTGCCAGAAACCACCGCGGGCCTGGATGCGGCGCAGGAGCAGGACCTCGGGTCCCGAGGCACCTCGACGAACCGCCGTCACCGAGACGGTCCTCGTCCGGCCGTCCTCGAACCGCAGCTCCGCCTCGAGCACCGCGCCGAACGCCCGCGCCAGCGCCTCCTCGACCGCGCCGACGTCCACCGGCCGCCTCAGCTCGCGCTCCATCGAGGTCACGCCGGCCTCGCGAATGCCGCACGGGACGATGAGCTCGAAGTCCTCCAGCGTGGAGTTCACGTTCAGCGCGAACCCGTGCGTGGTGATCCAGCGCGCGATGTGCACCCCCACCGCGCCGATCTTCCGCGCATCGCCGCCGGGTTCGGACCCGACCCACACCCCCGGCCACTTCTCGATCCGGCTCGCGTCGATCCCGTGCTCGGAGAGCGCGCGGATCATCCCCTCCTCCACGCTTCGCACGTGCCGGCGGACGTCCTTCCGGTCCGGGGCGAGGTCCAGGATGGGGTAGCCGACGATCTGCCCGGGCCCGTGGTACGTCACCTCCCCGCCGCGGTCGGTCTCGTGCACCTCGACGCCGCGTGCCTCGAGCAGCTCCGGGCCGGCGAGCACGTCCGTCCGGCTCGCCCCGCGGCCCAGGGTCAGCACCGGTGGGTGCTCGAGCAGCAGCAGCACGTCGCCGACCTTCCCCTCCTTCCTCGCCCGGGCGAAGAGGGCCTGCAGCCGCAGCCCGTCCTCGTACTCCACCCGCCCCAGACGATGGACGGTGAGCGTCCGCCGCGTCATCGCGAGGCCCACCAGCGCAGGAGCAAGGCGTGCAACGCGTGCGCGGCCCGGCTCGAGCGGACGGCGAGGCGAAGCGCCTCCTCGAGCGCGTCGGGCTGCGCCGGCGAGCCGTCGGGCGCGCGCCACCGCTCCGCCAGCAGCCGCAGCTCGGACTCGCCCGGCGCCCGGAAGCACTCCAGCGTCAACCCGTCCAGCACCGGCCCGGGGAGCCAGGTCCCCGCCAGCGTCTCCACCTGCTCGGGGGCATGCACCCGGCGGCCTCCGACCCGGTGCTCCGGCTCGGGCAACGTCGCGTCCAGGGCCAGCACCACCGGACAGCTCGGAAGCACGCGCGCCAGCTGCCGTCGTGCCCCGGGCTCGAGGCCGTCCACGTCGTCCACCAGCAGCGGCCCGTGCTCGGGAACCGGCAACGTCCCGTCCCACGCCGTCCCCAGACCGCGCGCGGCCCAGGTGTGCAGCCAGGTGCTCTTGCCGCTCCCCGCTGCTCCCACCAGGAGCACCCGGGCGTGGCCCGCCGCCAGCGCGGCCTCGATGCGCGCCACCGCCTCGACCTGGGTGGGGAGCGCCTCGAGTCCCGGGGCGTCGTCGCGAGACGAGGCCTGACCGGACTCCTCGCGATGCGCGTCCGGCAACGCCCCCGCCCTCCCCATCCGGTTCTGCACCTGGAACGGCGCTCCACGTGCAGAATCGGAAGCGCGGAGGCGACGGGTCGTCGGGAGCGCGATCTCGACGTCCTTCGGGCTCCCACCCGGCTCGGGTCCCGGGGCGACGGCGGACGGATCGAGGCTCGAGGCGCCCTCGCCCTCCCGGGGCGCGGCGCCGTCCAGCAAGGACCCGGCGAGTCTCACGCAGGCCCGGCAGACGTAGGCCTGCGTCGGCCCGGCGACCAGCGGTCCGACCTCGCGCGACGGCCGGCAGCAGAAGCTGCACCACGCCTCGAGGGTGGGGTCCGCCAGGGTCGGCGTCCGCTCGAAGAGCGTGCGATCGACGCCGGGGAGTGCCTCCTCGACGGATCCCTTTGGCCCGCCGTTCCGCCGGCCCGCGGACGCTGGCTCCTCCACCCCGCGCGCTCCGGCCCGGGCGACCGGACCCAGGCGCTCGACGTGGCGGCGCATCTGCTCCGCGCGCGCGTCGTGCCCCGTGGACTCGTAGATCTGCGCCGCCTGCTCCAGCAACGCACCGGCCCGGGCGAGGTCGCCCTCTCGCTCCGCCGCCTGCGCCGACTGCAGCAGCTCCCGCGGGTTCACGCCATTTCGAGCAGGAGCGACTCGGGGTGCTCGAGCAGCTGCACCAGCGCTCCGACCGCCTCCGCTGCCACCAGCCCGTCGATGACCCGGTGATCGAACGACAGCGAGACGTTCATCATCTCGCGCACCACGATCTCGTCGTCGTCGGTCACCACCGGGCGCTTCCGGATCCGGTGAATGCCGAGGATCGCCACCTCGGGGTAGTTGATGATCGGCATCGCAAACAGCCCGCCGTTCGTCCCCAGCGAGGTGATGGTGAAGGTGCCACCGCTCAGCTCGTCGAGCTTGAGCGCCTTCTCCCGGGCGCCCGCCCCGAGGCGCGCGATCTCCTCCGCCAGCTGACGGATCGTGAGACGGTCCACGTCCTTCACCACCGGGACGGTCAGCCCGTCGTCGGTGGCGGCGGCGATCCCGAAGTGGAACGAGCCGCGCTGCACCAGCTCCTGGGCCGCGTCGTCGAAGTTCGCGTTGAGCGAGGGGTACTTCCGGAAGACCGGGACCAGCGCCTTGCACACGAAGGGCAGGAAAGAGACCTTCAGCGTGTCACCCGACGCGGCGAGCGAGGCGTTCAGCCGCTTGCGGAGCGCCACCAGCTCGGTGACGTCCACCTCCTCCACGAACAGCGAGTGCGGCGCGGTGTACTTCGACCGCACCATCTTCTCGGCGATCTTCCGCCGGAGCCCGCGGAGAGGAATGCGCTGGTCCGCTCCCGCCGACGGCAGCGGGACGAGCTTCGCCCTGGGAGCCGCTTGCGCCGGCTCGGCCCGGCCGAGGTCGAGCGCCGCCTGGACGTCCGCCTTGAGCACCCGCCCCTGCGACCCGGTCCCGGCGATCGCCGCGAGGTCGATGCCGTGCTCGCGGGCCATCCGGCGAGTCACCGGCGTGGCGAGCACCTTCGCCGTGGACTCCACCGGCGGGGCCGCGGCAGCCGGTGCGCTCGCCTTCGCAGGCGTGGGGGCCGCTTCGGTCGCTGCCGGCGCCGCACCCGAGACCTCCATCGTCAGCAGGAGGTGGTGCACCTTGGCGATCTCCCCCTCCTTGCCGTGGAGCGAGACCACCTTCCCCGTGCGGGGCGCCGGCACGGTGACGGTGGCCTTGTCGGTCATCAGCTCGACGACGCCCTGGTCCTCCTCGACCGTGTCGCCGGCCTTCACCAGCCACTTGACGATCTCACCCTCGACGACGCCTTCCCCGAGATCCGGAAGCTTGAACTCGAACGTGGCCACGGCGCTGTCAGCTCCTCGCAGGGCTCAGGCGTGCCGACCCTGCTCCATGAGACCCTTCATGAAGAACTCTGCCGCGCGGTAGCTGCTGCGGACCAGGGGCCCCGCCGCGACGTACAGGAAACCCATCCCCTCCGCCACCTGCTTGTAGCGGTCGAAGTCGGCGGGTGGAACGAACCGCGCCACCCGGAGGTGGTACTGCGACGGCTGGAGGTACTGGCCGAGGGTCAGCACGTCGACCCCGGCTTCGCGCAGGTCGCGGAAGGTCTGGACCAGCTCCTCCTCGGTCTCGCCGAGGCCGACCATGATCGAGCTCTTGGTGTACAGCGTCTCCGGACGATCCTTCAGGTAGCGCAGGACGCGGAGGCTCTGCCGGTAGGTCGCGCGCCGGTCGCGGACGGTGGGAGTGAGACGCTCCACCGTCTCGATGTTGTGCGCCACCACGTGGGGCCGTGCCTCGGCCACCGTGTCCAGGTCCCGCTCCACGCCCTTGAAGTCCGGGATCAGGACCTCGACGGTCGTCCGCGGGCTCTCCCGCTTCAGCGCCCGGATCGCCGCCGCGAAGTGGCTCGCGCCACCGTCCGGCCGGTCGTCCCGGTTCACGCTGGTGACGACGATGTACTCGAGCCCGAGCTCCCTCACCGCCCGCGCCAGGTTCTCCGGCTCCTCCGGATCGAGTGGTGGGGGCGCTCCCACCTTCACGTGACAGAAGCGGCAGGCGCGGGTGCATACCTCGCCCATCAGCATCACCGTCGCGGTGCCCCCACCCCAGCACTCGGCGATGTTCGGGCAGCGGGCCTCCTCGCAGACCGTGGCGAGGCCGGTCTTCCGGACGATGTCCCGGACGCGCTCGTACTCCCGGCCGTGTGGCATCCGGACCTTCAGCCACTCGGGCTTCCGGGTGCTCTCGGCGAGCTGGGGCAGCGCGAATCGGTCGGGCGTGGCCATCGGAGCCTTCCCCGATTAACGGCGGGGCTGGCCGGGGGTCAAGAATCCCCCCTCGGCCAGGCGTCGTCCAGCCGCTCCCGGGTCAGATGTGAATCGGCGTCCCCAGGGCCGCCTCGGCGCCTTCCTTGACGATCTCGGAGAGCGTCGGGTGGGCGTGGATGGTGCGGCCCAGCTCCTCGGTGGTGATCTCCAGCCGCAGCGCGACGCAGGCCTCCGCGAGGAGCTCGGTGGCGTGCGGCCCCACCATGTGCACCCCGAGGACCTCGTCGTACTTCTTGTCGCTGACGACCTTGATCATCCCGATGCCCTCGTCCGAGATCTTCGCCTTGAGGATGGCGCTGAACGGGAAGGTGCCGGTCTTCACGTCGTAGCCGCGTTCCTTGGCCTTCTTCTCGGTGAGCCCCACCGACGCCACCTCGGGGTAGCAGTAGGTCGCGGACGGCGTCAGGTCGTAGTTGATGGGGTGCACTTCCTTCCCGGCGATGTGCTCCACGGCGAGGACGCCCTCCGCCGAGGCCATGTGCGCCAGCATCGGGCCGGGGATCACGTCGCCGATCGCGTAGACGTGCGGCTCGGTGGTCCGCATGAAGTCGTCCACCGGGACGAAGCCCCTCTCCAGCTTGATGTTCGTGGTCTCCAGCCCCACACCCTCGGTGACCGGGCTCCGGCCCACCGCCGAGAGAAGGATCGACGCCTCCAGGGTCTTGACCCCCGATGGCGTCTCCATGGTGACCTTCACGCCCTTCCCGCCCGGCTCCACCTTCTGGACCTTGGCCGAGAGCTCGTAGGCGATCTTGCGGCGGCGGAACTGTCGCTCCAGCTCCTTGCTCGCGTCCTCGTCCTCGATGGGGAGCAGATGCGGGAGGAACTCCAGGATGCCGACCTCGCTGCCCACGTGCGCGAAGATGGAGGCGAACTCGCAGCCCACCGCGCCGGCGCCGAGCACCAGGACGCTCTTGGGGATCTCCTTGATCTCCAGGATCGAGTCGGAGTTGTAGACCAGCTTGTGATCGACCTGGACGTTCGGGAGCGACTTCGGAACCGACCCGGTGGCGATGACGATGTTCTTGGTCTCGAGGACCTGCTTGGCGCCGCCCTCGTTGAGCGTGACCTCGATCTTGCCCTTCCCGATGACCTTGCCGTGGCCCTTGACCACCTGGATCTTGTTCTTCTTCATCAGGTAGTCGATGCCGTTGGCGCCCCCGGTGACGACCTTGGCCTTGTGCTCCATCGCCACCGGCCAGTTGATGCTGGGTGACTTGAGGTCGATGCCGAACTCGGCGGCCTGCTGGATGTGCGAATACAGCTCGGCGGTCCAGAGGAGGGCCTTGGTGGGGATGCACCCGCGGTGAAGGCACGTGCCACCCAGGCGCTTGTCCCGCTCCACGATGGCCGTCTTGAGCCCGAGCTGCCCGGCGCGGATCGCGGCCACGTACCCTCCGGGGCCCGAGCCGATGATCACCACGTCCAGAATGTCAGCCACGTTGGTCCATCCTCCTTGCACCGGGTGGGTGCGCGGCGGCATTAACCCTCCGTTTCCACCCGATCAAGCACCAACCGTCATGGGTCAGATGCGGCCGTTGCTCACCACTCCTCCCACGCGCTCCGGCGGTCCGCGCCGCTTTCCGCTCCGCACGCTGTTACTGATGATCCTCGCGCTGATCGTGTTCGCGCGGATGTGGTGGATCACGCACCGGGCCCGCCCTCCTCAGCCGCCGTCGGTCACCGGTCCGCAGCTCCCGCATCCGCCAATCCCGGTCCGTCCGCTCGCGCCTCCCGGGGAGCAGCGCTGATGGAGGTCCTCGTGGTCGGGGCCGGAGTGGTCGGATGCGCGGTCGCCTGGCGCCTGCAGCAGGCCGGCGTGCGGTGCACCGTGCTCGAGCGGAGCATCCCCGGCGCGGAGGCCTCCAGCGCCGCCGCGGGCATCCTCGCTCCCCAGGCCGAGGCCGACGCCCCCGGACCCTTTCTGGAGCTGTGCCTCGCGAGCCGCGCGCTCTACCCCGGGTTCGTCCGCGAGCTGCGCGAGGCCAGCGACGTCGACGTCGCCTTCCGTGCCTGCGGAGTGCTCGCGGTGCAGCTCGACGACTCCGGCATCGAGCACGCCCGCCGGCGAATCGGCTGGCAGCAGGCACGGGGCCTCGACGCGAGTTGGCTGGACGCGGCCGCGACGCGCGCGCTCGAGCCCGAGCTGTCGCCGGAGCTCGTCGGCGCCGCGCACTTCCCGAACGACGCGGTGGTGGACAACCGGCTGCTGGTCTCGGCGCTCACCATCGCCGCGGTCCGCGCAGGGGCGCGGTTCGTCACCACGCAGGTCCACGGGCTGCTCGAGCGCGGCGGACGGGTGACCGGCGCGGCGACCGATCAGGGCGAGCTCGGAGGTGACGCGGTGGTGGTGGCCGCCGGCGCGTGGACCGGCCTCGTCCCCGGCGCGCTCGTCTCTCCCGGCGCGGTGCGTCCAGCGCGCGGTCAGATGGTGATGGTACGCACCCGGGTGCCAATCTGCCGACATGTGGTGTTCGGGGCGCAGGGGTACGCCGTTCCGCGCACCGACGGGCGCGTGCTACTCGGAAGCACGGTGGAGTTCGCCGGCTTCGAGAAGCAGGTCACTGCGGGCGGGCTGGCGGCCGTGCTCGGTCAGGGACTGCGGTTGTTTCCGGGGCTTGCCGGGGCTCCCGTGGTAGAAACCTGGGCCGGTTTCCGGCCGCATACGCCGGATGGTCTTCCGGTCCTGGGGCCGGCGCCGGTTCCCGGGCTCTTTCTCGCCAGCGGACATTTCCGTAACGGCATTCTCCTGACACCGATCACCGCCAGCGTGCTCACCGACACGATCCTGGGCCGGATTCCCACCATCGACCTCACCCCGTTCCGGGTCGACCGCAAGGCGCTTACACTGTGACAGCCGTGAACGCGCACGCGGCCGGACCCGAGGGGGTCTACAGCGCCCCGTGGCAGCATCGACAGGCGGAACCATAGGATGCATCTCGTGGACAACCTGGCTGCGCCGACCCGCATCCTGATCGTCGACGATGACGCCTCCGTCCGCGACGTGATCTCGGTACTCCTCCAGGAGGAAGGGTACGAGTGCCGCACCGCCAGCTCGGCCGAGGCTGCGCTGGACATCGCGGCCGCGGAAGCGCCACCGCTGGTGATCAGCGACATGAAGATGCCCGGCCGCGATGGCATCTGGTTGCTGGAGGCGTTCCGCGAGCGGTACTCGGAGACCGCGGTGATCATGCTCACCGGCTACGGCGACACCGAGGCCGCGGTGGACTGCCTGCGGCGCGGAGCGGTGGATTACCTCCTCAAGCCACCCAAGCTGACCGACCTCATCCGCGCGATCGAGCGTGCGCTGGCCAAGCGCCGCATCGAGCTCGCCAGGAAGCGGTACCAGAAGAAGCTGGAGCGCAAGGTGCGCGACCGCACGGGCGAGCTCCGCACCGCGCTCCGGGACATCCAGGGCACCTACCAGACGACGCTGCTCGCGCTGGTCCGCGCGCTCGACGCACGCGAGCACGAGACCAGCGACCACAGCCAGCGCGTGGTGAAGTACACCGAGCACATCGCCGAGCGGCTGGGCCTGCGCGGCCCGGAGCTGGAGGAGATCGGCCGCGGCGCCCTGCTCCACGACATCGGGAAGATCGGCGTGCCGGACGCGGTGCTGCTCAAGCCGGCCAAGCTGACGCCCGAGGAGTGGAAGGAGATGCGCCGGCATCCGGACATCGGCTACGACATGATCCGGAGCATCGAGTTCCTCAACACTCCGGCGGCCATCGTCCTCAGCCACCAGGAGCGGTTCGACGGCCGCGGCTATCCGCGCTGCCTCCGGGGCGAGGAGATCCACATCGGGGCCCGCATCTTCGCGGTGGCGGACACCCTGGACGCGATGACCTCGGACCGGCCGTACCGCAAGGGCACGACCTTCGAGAACGCGGTGGACGAGATCGAGCGCTGCGCGGGCTCGCAGTTCGATCCCGAGGTGGTGCGCGCCTTCCTGGACATCGGGGTGAAGAACCTCCGGCGGATCAAGGAAGACATGGCCGCCGCCAAGGCCCGCGAGTCCGGCGAGGTCGAGCAGGACGCCCGCGACGCCGAGGAAGCGCTGGATCGCGCGCTGGACACGGTGGACGTGGCCGCGCGCATCGCGCAAGGACAGCGGTAGCTCGCCTTCGAGCCACCGCGCCGCTCGCCACTCAGCGGTAGATCTCCCCGCCGTCCCGCCGGAACTCCTCCGCCTTCTCCTTCAGCCCCTGCTCCACGTCCGCTGCCCGGACCTCCTGCGTCAGCTGCATGGAGCAGAAGTGCGGCCCGCACATCGAGCAGAAGTGCGCCACCTTCGCGCCCTCGGCAGGGAGCGTCGCGTCGTGGAACTCGCGCGCCTTCTCCGGATCCAGCGAGAGGTTGAACTGGTCCTCCCACCGGAACTCGAACCGCGCCTTCGACAGCGCGTCGTCCCGGGCCTGCGCTCCCGGATGCCCCTTTGCGAGATCCGCGGCGTGGGCCGCGAGCCGGTAGGTCACGACGCCCTGACGGACGTCCTCCCGGTCGGGCAGCCCGAGGTGCTCCTTCGGCGTCACGTAGCAGAGCATCGCCGTGCCGAACCAGCCGATCATCGCCGCGCCGATGCCGCTGGTGATGTGGTCGTAGCCCGGGGCGATGTCCGTGGTCAGGGGCCCCAGCGTGTAGAACGGCGCCTCGGCGCAGACCTCGAGCTGCTTCGTCATGTTCTCGCGGATGAGGTGCATCGGCACGTGGCCGGGGCCCTCGATCATCGTCTGGACGTCCTGCGCCCAGGCCTTCTTCGTCAGCTCGCCGAGAGTTTCCAGCTCGCCGAACTGCGCCGCGTCGTTCGCGTCGGCGATCGACCCCGGCCGCAGCCCGTCGCCCAGGCTGAAGCTCACGTCGTACGCCTTCATGATCTCGCAGATCTCGTCGAAGTGCGTGTAGAGGAAGTTCTCCTGGTGGTGGGCCAGGCACCACTTGGCGAGAATGCTCCCGCCCCGGCTGACGATGCCCGTCACCCTCTTCGCGGTGAGCGGGATGTACCGGAGCCGGACCCCGGCGTGGACGGTGAAGTAGTCCACTCCCTGCTCCGCCTGCTCCACGAGCGTGTCCCGGTAGATCTCCCAGGTCAGGTCCTCGGGCTTGCCGCCCACCTTCTCCAGTGCCTGGTAGATGGGCACCGTCCCGATGGGGACCGGGCTGTTCCGGAGGATCCACGCCCGCGTCTCGTGGATGTTGGGGCCGGTCGAGAGGTCCATCACCGTGTCGGCGCCCCAGCGGATGGACCACACCAGCTTCTCCACCTCCTCCTCGATCGACGAGGTCACGGCGGAGTTGCCGATGTTGGCGTTCACCTTCACCAGGAAGTTGCGGCCGATGATCATCGGCTCGAGCTCCGGGTGGTTCACGTTGGCCGGGATGATCGCCCGGCCGCGCGCGACCTCGTCCCGGACGAGCTCCGGCGTGACCTGCCGGGGGATGCTGGCCCCGAAGGACTGCCCGCGGTGGTGGCTCTCCGCGGCCTGCTCGGCGGCGAGGTTCTCGCGGATCGCCACTGCCTCCATCTCCGGGGTGACGATGCCCCTCCGGGCCGCGTGGAGCTGGGTCACGTTGCTGCCGCGCCGCGCCACCCGGGGGGCCCGCACCCGCGCCATCCGCAGCTCCCGGAGCCGGGGATCCGCCTCGCGGTCCCGGCCGTAGGCCGAGGTGACTTCCGTCAGCGTCTCCAGAACCGGGTCCCGCTCCAGCCAGGTCCGGACCGGCTCGAGCCCGCGGCGCAGGTCGATCCGGGCCTCTGGGTCGGTGTACGGGCCGCTGGTGTCGTAGACCTGGACCGGCGCGTTGGGCGTCTCGACCCACGTCGCGCCCTGGCGCATCCGGGTGGCCGACAGGGAGATCTCCCGGATCGGCACCCGCACCTCGGGGTGGAGCGTTCCTGTCCGGTACACCTTCCTCGAGGCGGGCAGCGGCCCGCGGGTGATGCCCTCCAGCCGCTCACCACTCACGCTCAGCTTCGTCCGTCCGCTCATGACGCTCCCACGCGGGCGGAGGACGGGGCGCTCGGGCTCCGTTCGCTGCTTCCCTCCGCCGGCATCACCCGGTTCAGGTTCCGAGGGTCCGGCCACCGGCCGTCTCAGCCGAGCCCGACATCGGACCCGGCACCCCTAGCAGCGATGCATGCACACTATTTCCCGGGCGAGCCCTCGTCGAGGCTCCCCTCCTCGACCGGCACGGGAACGGCTGACTCTCCCGGCCGTCCGGCGCGCTTGCGGGCGCCGAACATCGAGCCCTTCGCCACCACCTCGGGCGCGAAGCGGAGGAAGCCGATCGGCGACTGAATGTCGTCGTAGACGGCCTCCATCCCTCCCTGCATGAAGTAGGTCTCGTGCCAGAAACCCGTTCCGCCCGAGTCGCGGAGGAACTGCCGCCACCAGGCGGCATGAGGCTCGGAGCGCGCCCAGCGCTCCAGGCTGTCGAAGTCCTTCCAGTACTGGCGCATCCCCACGTTGGGCGGGAACAGGGAGTAGACGACCGGCTCGTGGAGCAGGAGCCCCGGCGGCTTGGCGTCCACCGCTCCCTGGATGCGCGGACCGAACCCGAGCAGAGTCTTCAGCCCGGTCCACGCGTTCACCCGCATCCCGAGGTAGATGACCACCAGGTCCGGGTAGCCCGAGAGATCGACCGTCCGACGCTTCACGGTGGACTTCATTCCCCCGTCCTAGCCTCCCCTCCGCCCGCATGCCCACGCCGATCCGCTTCGTCCTCGTCCATCCCCGCACGCCGGAGAACCTCGGAGCCGCCGCCCGCGCGCTGAAGAACTTCGGCCAGAAGGACTGGACCTGGGTCCGCCCTCCCTGGAATCCGGACGATCCCCGCGCCCGGACCCTCGCGGTGGGCGCCGAGGACGTGCTCGCCTCTGCCCGGCTCGCCCCGACGCTCGAGCAGGCCGTCGCCGACTGCAGCTGGGTGGTCGGCACCTCGGGCCGGGCACGGCTCCGCCCGGCGCCGATGGACCCCGAGACCTTCGCCGCCGAGGTCGCGCGCCGGCCGGGCCGGATCGCCCTCGTCTTCGGGGACGAGCGCACCGGGCTCGGACGCGACGAGCTCTCCCGCTGCCACGCCCTCACCCGCATCCCGTCGGACGCCCGGCAACCCTCGCTGAACCTGGCTCAGGCCGTCTGCATCTACGCCTACGCGCTCGCGCGAGGACCCGAGCGGGCGTCTCTGCGCGCCCCGCGACCCGGAACCGAGTCGGATCTCCGCGGGCTCGAGGTCGTCCTCGAGGACCTCCTCCGCGCGGTTCGGTTCGTCCGTCCCGGCCGCGCCGGCGTCGCTCCCCTGGTCGCTCCGTGGCGAAGGTCGGGTTTGACCCGGGTTGAAATCAGGGTCTGGGAGTCGGCCATCCGCACGCTCGCTCGGTCGGTGTCAAAACCTAGTTCTTTCCAGGGCTTGGATTCCCACCAGAAGCGCTGAACGGGCCCTGAAGGGTCGGGAAGCCGCTCACCGCCGGGTCTGGTTAAGGTCTTTCCCCGCCGTGACCCCCGCCCCCGCCACCGCTGCCGCGCAGCAGGAACCGTCGACCGAGTCGGTGACTCCGGTCGCGCCCGAGAAGGCCGCGCCGGAGCCACGCGAGCGCCCAGTGCCGGCGGCTGCTCCGCCCGCGCCCCCCGCCTTTCACGAGCGCCTGCAGCCAGACCCGCGTGATCGCGCCCAGCCCGCGCTGCGTCCGGAGCGCCAGGCGCTCCTCCGTGCCCGCATCAAGGACCTCCGCCTCCAGCTCACGGGGACGCACCTCGAGCGGCTCATCCACCAGCTCCACGAGGAGCTCGGCGCCCGGGGCATCGACGTGCGCCCGCAGTGCTACCTGAGCGACGAGTGGGGCTGCCCGTCCGGCATCCCGGTCATCGGCATCCCCTTCTACCTGGCCAACCCCGCGCTCCAGTCCATCGAGGGCGAGCTGGGGGGTGGCGTGGAGTCGGAGCGCGAGATCCTCATGTACCTCCGCCACGAGGCGGGGCACTGCTTCAACTACGCCTACCGGCTGTACGAGACCCCGGCCTGGCGCGCGCTGTTCGGCGACTACCACCAGCCCTACAAGGAGGACTTCAAGCCGAAGCCCTTCTCCCGGGCGTACGTCACGCACATCCCGGGCTGGTACGCGCAGAAGCACCCGGACGAGGACTTCGCCGAGACCTTCGCGGTGTGGCTCACCCCCGGCCTGGACTGGCGACAGCGGTACCGCAACTGGGGAGCGGCCCTGAGGAAGCTCCAGTACGTGGACGCCACGGCCACCGAGCTGGGCCACCGGCCGCCTCAGGTGTCCCTGGACTCGCACGACGTCGACGCCGACCAGATGGAGGAGACGGTCGCCGACTACTACCGGCTCCGGGACCTGGCCGAGCGGGTGGATCTCGAGATCGGCGAGAAGCTCGACACCGAGCTGTTCCAGCTCTTCGAGCCGCCCGGGTCCGCGCCCGCGTCCGCGGCGCAGATGCTCCGCGATCAGCGGCAGACCCTCATCCAGGCGGCGACCCAGTACTCCGGTGTGAACCGCGCGGTGGTTCGCAGCGTGGTGGACCACCTGACGGATCGCACCGAGCAGCTGAAGCTCACCGCCACGCCGGATCGCGCGAGCGGCTACGTCGCGAACCTGGGTTCACTGGTCACCGCGCTGGCGATGAACGAGCTCTACACGGGCCGACTCTTCGACACCGAGTAGCCGAATCGCATCGAGCGGCGTATCCTTGCGCGAGGAATGCCGCTCCCTGCGCTGAAGATCGCCATCCTCCACTACCAGCCGAAGGGCGACGAGGTGGATCCG
>Ga0310810_10000360_pt1 | contig 47388 bp, 41 predicted proteins | sample NCmetagenome_FD_207641 | JGI IMG/M metagenome (GOLD analysis project Ga0310810, IMG submission 207641) | Soil microbial communities from experimental microcosm in Duke University, North Carolina, United States - NC | ecosystem: Engineered > Artificial ecosystem > Soil microcosm > Unclassified ...
TCGCGCGTGTCGATCGCGGCAGCCGCATCGCCATTTTCGATGCCCACATAGATGCGCGTGCCGTCGCCGGAAGGCCACAGGCCATGCGGCAGGTCGCCGGTCGGAATTTCTGCGACCTGCTCGAGACTGTCCGTCCGAAACACCTTGACAACGTTCAACCCGCCGACGGTGGCATAAGCAAATTGCCCGTTGTCGTTGCGGACGATGTTGACGTGATTCGTGATCGGCCCGGTGTCGAGCACCTTTAGGACGTTGAAGGGCGGTTGCGCGTCGAACACCATCGTCTTTCCGATGTCCTTGAGTGTTAGCCACACCTGCGCGCCGTCCGGTGTGGCTGCGATATCCGGGCAGAACGGGCTTTCCAGCTTCACGCGCCCCACGATTCTGTGGCTGGCGGTGGCGATCACAACCGTTTCGGGCGAGAAGCTCGAGCAGTCGACGTCGACGGTTATTGAGCTGTTCCTCCTTCGAACGTCGTTGCGGTGCCCTCGCATGCCGAATGTCATGGCTCACCTCGCGACGTACGGAGTCCTCCTAGCGATCGGGGTCGACCGGCGCGGGGACCGCGTCGACATCGTAAGAGGCGAGGTCGGCGAGCGGCGCCAGCGCCTCGATGAACGCGTTCAATCGGTGCGTCACCTCCGAGGCGTCCGCGGCGCCGAGCGGCAGCTGCAGGGTTGACGCGAGCGCCCGCACCTCGGCCTCGGTCAGGTCCGCCACGTCACACCTCCACCATGTCGATGGGGAACAGCTCGAGCGGATCGTCGACGGTCACAAGGTGGTGCACGTTGAACTCGTAGGCGTGCCGGCCTTCAGGTCCGACGGCGAAAACGGGAAGGCGAGATTGCCGGCGATCGCTTTGCGGCCCGGGTACGTCACGTGCAGCGCGACCGAGCGCGCCAGCGCGAGGATTGCGGCCGAGGTGTCCGGGTCGTCGGCGATGACCTCGATCACGAGCCCGAGCTCGTGCGAACGGACCTCACGCACCGGCTCCAGCGCGCCCATCACGCCGTCGCGGCCGTACACGTGGAAGAGCAGCCGGTAATCATCCGGGGGATACGTCTCGGCGACGCGTGTGCGGACGTTGTCGAGATAGGCGTCGAGCTCGGCGATGAGGAGCGGATCGCGCACGCCGGCCAGGGCCAGCGTCCGGAAGCCGACGCGGGCAACGCCTTCCAGCTTGAGCGTATAGGCGGCGGTTTCCCATCGAGTCCCGCTGATCCGCACCGCGCGCGGCGACCACTGCTCGAAACGCGAGTGTCGCAGGTCGATGGCGCCACCGGGGAGCGCGAGGCGATACGGGTCGGAGCGCTCGTAGAGCGAGTGCGCGGCAACCGACGCGACGGAGCAGATCTTGTCGGGATTCGGCGGCTCGACGACAAACGCCTCGCGCTCGATCGTGCCGAGCAGGCTGTCGGAGCCGTGGCGGGGATACGCGGCGGCGCCGCCGCACTCCAGGATCTTGCCCATGTGGTAGGCGAGCGCGATGTCGAAGCCCGCGCGCATCGCCGGGGCCGCCATCACCGCGGCATCGCACGCGCGCCCGGCGATGACCACCTCGGCGCCCAGCTCGAGCGCGCGCAGGAATGGCTCGACGCCCATCTGCGCGACGATGCGGGCGCTGCGATCGATCTCGGCGTCCGTGAGCTCGACGCCGATGTCCAGCGGTACCACCCGGCCACGCGCGACCTGACGCTTGAGCCACGCCTTGTCCACCTCGGCACCGATGATCGCGGTGCGGAAGCGATAGCCGCGCGCGCGACAGATCTCGCGGTAGACATCGACGGTGTACACGAGATGCGGCCGACCGCCGCCGCCTCCGGCCGAGCCGACCAGGACGGGAATCCGCCGCGCGTTGGCGGCTTCGAGGATCGTCGCGAGGTCGCGCGTGAACGCGCGTCGGTTCGTGAACGGGACTCCCGCGCCGAGGTAGTACGGTCCCGGATCGGTGGAGCCCGCGTCGACGGCGAGGACGTCGGGCTGTCGCTTGAGACCTTCCTCCATCGAGCGCGCGGGAATACCGTAGCCGAGCATGCCCTCGGGTGCCAGGATCGTCATCTGGTCCATCGCTACGCCTCCGGCCACGGGACGCGATGCTGCATGAGAGGGACGTGCTGCTGGGCGCCGTACACATCGGTCTCGCCGACGGCGCCGGAGCCCCAGGGCCGTCGCAGTGTCACCTTCATCGCGTACGCCGGGTCGAACTCGATGATCTTCAGCACGTCGTCCTCCTTGATCCCGTACAGCCGCGCGACGGTGGCGCGATCGAGCGCGCGCACGCGGGTGAAGCGGCGGTACGTGAGCTCGTCCGGGAACACGATGTCCAAGGTGAGGAGGAACGGGCCGGCGTTCTTGCTCGTCACGAACTTCGCGATCTCGCCGATGGTCCGCGTCATGGCGTTGACACCTCTCGCGCGGTAAGTGTAGCTTGACCGCGCCCCGCGAGGGAGGGAGGCCGCCATGCTGCGAGATCGAGTGAGCCGTCGCCAGTTCCTGAAAGCGGCGGGAGCCGCCGCGGTCATCGGCGCCGCGCCGGCCATCGGCCGAGCCCAGGGCAAGGAGGTCAAGCTCGGCTACATCTTGCCGGTGACGGGGCCGCTGGCGTTCGAGGCGCAGCTGGCGCTGAACGGCCTGCAGCTGGCGGTGGACGAGGTCAACGCGGCGGGCGGCATCAAGTCGCTCGGCGGCGCGCGGCTCGTTCTGGTGCCGGGAGATACGCAGCAGAAGGTCGAGCTCGGCAATTCCGAGGCGGCGCGCCTCATGGACCAGGGCGTCTCGGCGCTCATTGGTCCGTTCTCGAGCCTGGTGGCGTACTCGGTGCGGCAGCTCACCGAGAAGAACAAAACACCGTTCATGCTGCTCGCGGCCGTCGCCGACAATCTCACGGAGGGCGGGCTCCACTACGTGTTCCGCATCCAGCCCAACGGCAAGGCGATGGCCACGCTCACGATGAACAACATGTTCGAGATGGCGAAGGCCTCCAACGTGGCCATCAAGCGCGTGGCGATCATGCACGAGGACGGCAACTTCGGCACCACCATGGGCAACCACGTGGAGGCCTTCGCCGGCAAGCTCGGGTACGCGCTGGTCCAGCGCATTCCGTACAGCATCAAGTCGCCGGACTTCACCGCGGAGCTGTCGAAGGTCAAGGCCTCGCGGCCCGATCTGCTCGTGATCAGCGGGTACTACGGCGACTCGAAGATCATCGCGGAGACGGCAGCGAAGCTGCGCATCGGTGTGCACGCGCTGGTTGGCCTCGCCAATGCCGCCTACTCGAACCCGAAGTTCATCGCCGACAACCACGAGCTGACCGACCAGCTCTTCGACGGCAACTACTGGCACAATCCCCAATCGCCACGCGCCAAGGCCGTGTTCGCCGCCTATGAGAAGCGCTTTAATTCCACGCTCACCTCGCACGGCGTGCAGGCGTACTCCGTCATCGGCGTGCTTCGCGACGCGCTCGAGCGCGCCGGCTCCGCGGACCGCGACAAGCTGCGTGACGCGCTGGCGAAGACGAGCCTCGCCGATCACATCCTGCCGCAGGACGCGATCAAGTTCGACGAGAGCGGCGAGAACGTGAACGCGACGCCGGCGCTGCTGCAGGTGCAGGGCGGCAAGCCGGTGGTGGTGGGTCCCGCGCGCTTCGCCGAGGCCAAGCCGGTCTTCCCCGTTCCGAAGTGGCGCGGCTGATCCGCCGCAGGAGGTGACGGCCGACCTCCTGCTGCAAGCCGCCATTAGCGGCCTCCTGCTGGGAGGCGTCTACGGCCTCGTCGCGTCCGGGCTGTCGCTGATCTTCGGCGTGCTGCGGATCATCAACTTCGCTCATGGCGCGGTGATGATGCTCGCGATGTACGCCACCTACTGGCTGTTCACGCTCGCCCGCCTCGATCCCTACCTCTCGATCCTGCTCACCGGACCGATGTTCTTCGTCCTTGGGATCGTCATCGAGCGCGTGGTGATCGAGCCGAACCGGTTCGCCGCCGAGCACAACCAGCTCCTGCTGACGCTCGGTCTCGCGCTGTTCCTCGAGAACTCCGCGCTCGTGCTGTGGCAGGGCGACTTCCGCACCGTGCGGCCGCCGTACGCCGGCGCGTCCTTCGTGATCGGGGAGGCGCTCGTGGAGGTGCCGCGTCTGGTGGCGTGCGCTGGCGCGGTCATCATGGCGCTCGCGCTCTACGTCCTGCTTCGGTCGACGGACGTGGGCAAGGCGATCCGGGCGCTGGCGGAGGAGCCGGAGGGCGCGATGCTGATGGGCATCGACGTCGTCCGCATCCGAGCAGTGGCCTTTGGCGTCGGCTGCGCTTCGGTGGCCATTGCCGGCGCGCTCGTGACGCCGTTCTTCTACGTGGCGCCAGACGTCGGCGAGGCCTTCAACATCATGGCCTTCGTCGTCGTCGTCCTGGGCGGGATGGGCAACTTCGTCGGCGCGCTCCTCGGCGGCTTCATCGTCGGGCTGGCGGAGTCGCTGGGGGCGACGCTGCTGCCGGGCTCGCTCAAGCAGCTCGTCGTCTTCGCCATCTTCGTCCTCGTGCTGCTCTTCCGGCCGGCGGGACTCTTCGGAGGCGGGCGTGGCCGCTGAGGTCCTCGGCGGTGCCGCACTGATCCTGTTGCTGGTCGCGCCGCCGCTGCTGCCGCCGTACTTTCTCGAGATCCTCATCAGCGTCATGCTGTTCGGCTACCTCGGCGCTGCCTGGAACATCCTCGGCGGCTACGCCGGGCAGTTCTCGTTCGGACACGCGGCGTTCTTCGGCATCGGCGCCTATACGTCCACGCTGCTGTTCCTGCGGCTCGGCGTGTCGCCGTGGCTCGGGATGCTCGTCGGCGGCGTGCTGGCGGCGGCCTTCGGGCTCGTGGCCGGGTACTTGTCGTTCCGCTACGGCCTGCGCGGCCCGTACTTCTCTCTCGTTACCCTCGCCTTCGCCGAGATGCTCCGCGTCGTCGCCGTCAACACGAAGGTCGTGGGCTCATCGCTCGGTCTCGTGATCCCGAGCCGGGAAGCCACGCCGTGGCAGTTCGTCTTCGGCGGCAAGCTGCCCTACTACTACGTGATCCTCGCCATGACGATCGCGGCGCTGTGGGTCACCCGGCGCGTCGAGCGCAGCAAGCTCGGCTACTCGCTGCAGGCGATCCGCGAAAACGAGGAGGCCGCGGAAGCGGCCGGCGTCGACGCGCTCGGCATGAAGCTCCGTGCGATGGCGATCTCCTCCTTCATGACCGCGCTCGGCGGGACGTTCTATGCGCAGTACTTCGCCTACATCGACCCGGCCATCACTTTCGGGCCGTCCGTGTCGATCCAGGGCCTGCTGCAGGCGATCGTCGGCGGCGCCGGCACCGTGCTCGGCCCGGTGCTCGGCGCCTTCGTGCTGACGCCGGTGTCCGAGCTGTCGCGGGCCGCCATGCGTGGCCGCCCCGGCGTCGACGTCATGGTGTACGGCGCTATCCTGATCCTGGTGATCTCCTTCCTGCCGCACGGCCTGATGGGATGGGCGCGTGCGCGTCGGCGAACACGCGCATGACGCTGCTCGAGGTCGACGGAGTCACCAAGCGGTTCGGCGGACTCACTGCCGTCAACCGCTTCAATCTCCAGATCGCGTCGGGCGAGGTCGTCGGCCTCATCGGTCCGAACGGCGCGGGCAAGACGACGGTGTTCCATCTTCTGTCGGGGTTCCAGCCGCCCAGCGAGGGCGCCATCCGCTTCAAGGGCGAGTCGATCGTGGGCGTGAAGCCGCACGCCATCTGCCGCCGCGGGCTCGCACGGACGTTCCAGATCGTGCAGCCGTTCGTCAACCTCAGCGTGCTGGACAACGTGATGATCGGCGCCTTCAACCGCACCAGCGACGTCGCCACCGCGCGACGGCGCGCCGGCGACGTGCTCGACATCGTCGGCCTCGGGCCGCGGCGCGACGCGCTGGCGCGCGAGCTGACTCTGTCGGACCGCAAGCGGCTCGAGATGGCGCGCGGGCTCGCCACGCAGCCCGCGCTGCTGCTGCTGGACGAGGTGATGTCGGGGCTGAATCCGACGGAGATCGAGGCGATCATCGCGCTCATCCAACGCATCCACGCGCAGGGCCTCACGCTGCTGATCATCGAGCACGTGATGCGCGCCATCATGGCGCTGTCGCAGCGGGTTGTCGTCCTGCACCACGGCGAGACGATCGCCGCCGGCCGACCCGCCGACGTCGCGCGCGACGCGAGGGTCGTGGAGGCGTACCTGGGGACGGCGTCGTGAGCCTCCTCGAGCTCATCGGCGTCGATGTCGCATACGGCGATCTGCCGGCGCTGCGCGGGGTCGACCTCGTGGTCGAACCTGGCGAGACGCTGTCCGTGGTCGGCGCGAACGGCGCCGGCAAGACGACGATGCTCCGTGCGATCTCGGCGCTGTTGCGGCCGCGCCGTGGCGAGGTGCGATTCGAGGGCGAGCGCATCGACCGCCTGCCGTGCCACCGCGTCGTGGAGCGGGGCGTCGTCCACGTCCCCGAGGGCCGCAAGATCTTCCCGAGCCTCACGGTGCGCGAGAATCTCGAGCTCGGCTCTTATACGCGGGCGGCGAAGGCGCGCCGCGCCGAGAGCCTCTCGCGGGTGTTCGTCCTGTTTCCACGCTTGCAGGAGCGCGCGGCCCAGGCGGCGGGGACGCTGTCGGGCGGCGAGCAGCAGATGCTCGCGATCGGGCGTGCTCTCATGACGATCCCGAAGCTGCTGATGCTCGACGAGCCGTCGCTGGGGCTGGCACCACTGATCGTGCAGGAGATCTTCCAGACGATCGCCGCGATCAACCGGGCTGGCACCACGGTGTTGCTCGTCGAGCAGAACACGCGCCAGGCGCTGGCGCTCTCCCGCCGCGGCTACGTGCTCGAGAACGGGCGCGTCGCCCTCGTCGGCAGCGGCGAGGAGCTGCTCGGCAATGAGCACGTCCGCCGCGCGTACCTGGGGCTATGAAGGCCGAATGTCAGATGGAGGAGAGCCATGACTCGCATGATCGGCCCGCATGAGCGTCCTCGGCTCCGCCGCTGCTCGAAGCGCCGGGACTCGTGGTGGCACCCGGCGCCTACGATGTCATCACCGCGCGCCTCGTGGAGGAGGCAGGGTTTCCCGCCTGTTACATGACGGGCTCCGGCGTGTCGATCAGCGCGCTCGGTATCCCAGACGTCGGGCTGGTCTCGCTGTACGAGGTGCTCGTGCGGCTCGAGCAGATCACGGGGGCCGTCGGCGTGCCGGTCATCGCCGACGCCGATACCGGGTTCGGGAATCCGCTGAACGTCCTGCGGACCGTCGTGGAGTTCGAGCGACGGGGGGCCGCGGCCATCCAGCTCGAGGATCAGGAGATGCCGAAGAAGTGCGGGCACGAGCCAGGGCGCCGGCTGGTGCCGGTGGCGGAGATGGTCGCCAAGCTGGAGGCCGCCCGCGCCGCTCGCTCTTCGCCGGATCTCGTCATCGTCGCGCGCACCGACGCACGCACCACGCACGGGCTCGCGGACGCGATCGCGCGCGGACGGCGTTACGCCGAGGCCGGCGCCGATGTGGTCTTTGTCGAGTCGCCGGAGACGCCGGAGGAGATGCGCGCGATCTGCGCCGGCATCCCGGCCCCGACGCTGGCGAACATGGTCGAGGGCGGACGCACGCCGATCCTGCCGCAGCGCGATCTCGCCGAGATCGGGTACAAGGTCGTCATCTATCCGAACTCACTCACGCGGGTGATGGCCCGCGCCGGGCAACGCTTGCTCGACGAGCTGAAGCGCGCGGGCACCACCGCCGGGCTCGCCGCGGACATGCTCACGCACGGCGAGCTGTGGGATCTGTTCGGCCGGGGCGAGTGGGAGCGTCTCGAGGCGACCTTCGTCGCCGGCGGGACGGCGCAGATCAGCTCCCGAGCAGCGGCCGCCGATGGTGCCACTCGGTGGCCTGCTCGTAGGCGTAGCCGACGCGGAGGACCGTCGCGTCCTCGAAGCGCCGACCGATGATCTGAAGACTGAGCGGCAGGCCCGACCGGCTGAAGCCGCACGGCACTGAAAGCGCCGGCGTCCCGGCCAGCGCGGCCGGCGTCGTGAATGAGCGCCGCGTGAAGAAGCGCGCAGCCGCCTCGGTCTTGCTGGTGATGGGCGCGGTGAACGCCGCGATCGCGGGCGCGGGGCGATGCGAGGTCGGTGCCAGCAGCACGTCGAAGCGCGCGAGCGCGTCGAGCAGCTGTGCGCGGATGAGCGCGCGCGCCTGCTGCGCCTTCTGCACGAGCGCCGCCGGAATCAGGGCGGCCGCGAGCAGGCGTCGGCGAGTACCGCGGTCGTAGTCGCCGGAGCGCGTGCGAAGCCAGCCGAGGTGTCGCGCTGCGCCCTCGGAGTCGCAGACGGCCATGAACGCGGCGCCCGCGCTCGGAAGCAGCGGAAGCGAGACCTCGTCGACGACGGCGCCGAGCCGGGCGAGCACGGCCACGGCGGCCAGCACGGCATCGCGCATCTCGCCGTCGGTCTCAGGCCCCGAGGTAAGCTCGCGTATGACGCCGACCCGAAGACCGCGAACGTCGTTGCTGAGTGCGGCGCGATAGTCGGGCGGCGGGCGCCGCGTCGTCAGCGGATCCAGGGGATCGTGGCCGGCGACGACGCTCAGCACGAGCGCGCAGTCTTCCACGCTGCGCCCGAGCGGCCCTGCCGCATCGAGTGACCAGGCGAGCGGGATCGCGCCGTGCCGTGAGACCAGGCCCCACGTCGGCCGGTGCCCGGCGACGCCGCACCACGAGGCCGGCGTCCGCACCGAGCCGCCGGTGTCCTCGCCGAGCGAGACCGCGCACAGCGCGGCCGCAACGGCCGCCCCGGAACCGGCGGACGACCCGCCGGTGTCGTGCTCGGTGTTCCACGGGTTGCGAGGCTGGCCGAACGGGAATTCGATGGTGCCGCCGAGCGCGAATTCGGTGAGGTTCTGCTTGCCGAGCAAGATGCCGCCGGCCGCGGCGAGGCGCGCGACCGCCGTGGCGTCGTGGTTGGGGACGTTGTCGGCGAGGATGCGCGAGCCGGCCGTAGTCCGAACGCCACGCGTGGCGAACTGATCCTTCACCGCGAAGGCCACGCCGTGCAGCGGGCCGAGCGGCGCGCCGTGCATTACGGCGTCCTCGGCGCGCCGGGCCGCGGCGAGCGCCGCGTCGCGCGTCACCGTGATGAAGGCGCGGAGGCGACCGTCGAAGCGGTCGATGCGGTCGAGGTAGGCGCGCACCAGCTCGACGGGCGACGCCTGCTTGGTGCGGATCAGCTCCGCCTGCCGTGTCGCGCTCAGGAAGACGGCGTCGTCGTCCACGGCACGGGATCCTAGCACTCGTTTGACCCGGCGGATCGCCTCCGCTAGTCTCCGCGCATGCTCGACACGGTGATCGCCAACGGACGGGTCGTCACTCCGCAGGGCGCGGGCGCCTGGGAGATCGGCATCAAGGGAGAGCAGATCGCGCTGGTGGCGCTGCCGGGATCGCTCCCGCGTGACGGCGCACGCGTCATCGACGCTGCCGGCGCTATCGTGGTCCCGGGTGGCATCGACCCTCATACCCACCTGGCTCACGCAATCATGAGCCATCCCGACCAGCCGGCGGCCACTCTCGGCCCCGAGGACGACACGCGGGGGATGGCCTACGGCGGCACGACGACGCACCTGGATTTCGTCTACATCCGTCCCGGCGTGGACGACATCCGGACGGCCATCGAGCAGCGCGCGGCGCGCTGGAAGGGCCACTCGCACGTCGACTACGCATTCCACATCACGCTCTGCGGGGCGCTCGAGCTGAAAGTCTTCGAGCAGATTCCCGACGCGATCGGCGCCGGCTATCCGAGCTTCAAGGTCTTTACGACGAACGTGCTGCCGCCGCATCCGAAGCGCCAGGGCAATCGCCTCGACTTCGGCCGCATCGGCTACGCCATGGAGAAGGTCGCGCCGGCGGGCGGGCTTATGGTCGTGCACGGCGAGGACGAGGACGTCGTGCAGTTCAACTACGAGCGGTTCCGCCACGAGGGGCGGATGGACGGCACGAACTTGCATCTCGTACACACGAAGCTCTCCGAACTTCTCGCGTTCCGCCGGACGGTCGCGCTGGCCCGCGCGATGAGCGCCGCCGTTTACTTCGTGCATACGTCGGCCCGAGAAGGCGTCGACACGATCGGCGAGGCGCGAGCGGACGGGCTGCCGGTCTACGGCGAGACGCTCCACCAGTACGCGTGCTTCAACGCGGAGTACTACAAGACCCCGCGCGGTTTCTGCTCGCACACCTATCCGTCGCTGAAGTTCCCCGAGGACCAGGAGGCCCTGTGGCGCGGTCTCGTGCACGACGGACTCGCCACGCTCGCCACCGACGAGTACCCGACCTCGCTCGAGCTGAAGCTGCGCGGCCGCACGATCGAGGACGTCACGGGCGGCAACGTGGGCGCCGAGGCACGGCTCGGCATTGCCTGGAGCGAAGGCGTGGTCAAGCGCGGCATGACGCTCGAACGCTTCGCCGACATCACGGCCGCCAACGCGGCGAAGATCTTCGGCCTCTACCCGAAGAAGGGCGCCATCGCTGCGGGCAGCGACGCCGACCTGGTCCTCATCGATCCCGCGGTGCGCAAGACACTGACGCGCGATGACTTTCACGTGACGGACTACAGTCCGTGGGAAGGCTGGACGGTTTCCGGCTGGCCCGTGACCACGATGCTACGCGGCAAGGTGATCGTCGATCACGGCAAGCTGCTCGGGACGACGACCGACGGTCGTCAGCTCGCGCGCAAGATCGACCCGGTCATGCTGCGCCGGCCGGCCTGCTGAGGAGCACGTGATGAACGAATGCCGGATCCTGTCGCCGCTCGGTATGCTCGGGTACGGATTTCCGATGGAGTCGTTCGAGGCCGGGCTCGCCCGCCACCCGCATCTCATCGGCGCCGACGCCGGCTCGACCGACGGGGGTCCGCACAAGCTGGGTGCCGGCGTCGGGATCGTGAGCCGCGCGGCCACGAAGAAGGACCTTGGCGCGATCGTGCGCGGCGGCCTGGCGGTCGGCGCGCCGGTCGTGATCGGCTCTGCGGGTGGCTCCGGCGCCGCCGCTCACATGGCGTGGACGCGCGCGATCCTCGAGGAGATCCTGCGCGAGCACGGCGGCCGGGTCTGCGTCGCCTACGTCCATGCCGAGCTTGACAAGGAGTTCCTGAAGGCAGAGCTGGCCGCCGGGCGCATCCGCCCATTGCGCAACGTGCCGGTCCTCACCGACAAGGCCATCGACAGCGCCACCAGCGTCGTCGGCCAGATGGGCGCCGAGCCGATCATTCGCGCGCTCGAGGCGGGCGCGCAGATCGTCGTCGCTGGCCGCGCCTACGACCCGGCGTGCTTCGCTGCGTTCGCGATCTGGAAGGGGTTTCCCGCCGGACCGGCGTGGCACCTCGGCAAGATCCTCGAGTGCGGCGCCCTCTGCGCCGTGCCAGGCTCCGCCGGGGATGCGATGTGGGGCGTGCTGCGGCACGACGGCTTCACGGTGGAGCCACTCAACGCGACGCGTGTGTGCACGGAGACGTCGGTGGCGGCGCACACGCTGTACGAGAAGTCACATCCGTATCTCTTGCCCGGTCCAGGCGGCACGCTGGACTTATCACAGTGCACGTTCCGCCAGGTCGACGACCGTGTGGTGGAGGTCAAGGGGAGTCGCTTCCAGGCGTCGCGCCCGTACACGGTGAAGCTGGAGGGCGCCGAGCTCGTCGCCTACCGTACCGTGCTCGTCTGCGGCGTGCGGGACCCGGTGCTCATCGCCGGGCTCGAAGCCGCCGAGGCGGCCGTCGTCACACGCACGCGCGAGTACTTCGAGCACATCGCCCCCGCGGACTACCAGATTCTGTTCCATCACTATGGCGTCGACGCGGTCATGGGCTCGAGCGAGCCGCTACGCGGTACCGGTCTGCCCCACGAGGTCGGCCTCGTCATGGAAGTGGTTGCCGTCACGCAGGAGATGGCGGACACGATCTGCGCCTTCGCGCGCGCGACGCTGATGCACCATCACTATACGGGTCGCAAGGCGACCGCCGGCAACCTCGCGCTCCCCTTCGCCCCCAGCGATGTGCCGCTCGGGCCGGTGTACCGCTTCAACGTCTATCACCTTCTCGAGGTCGAGAACCCGTGCGCGATCTTTCCCGTCGAGCTGGTGGAGTACGGCGCGTGAGCACGCGCAGGTTGAGCGAGCTCGCCCGCGTCGTACGCTCCAAGAACGCCGGCCCGTTCGAGCTGACCCTGGACCTGATCTTCCCGGACCGGAAGACGTACGAGGGCGTCAAGCGCAGCGGCTATTTCAACTTCGAGCGGGTGGCTGCGCTGTACCGGGTGCGGGTTGACGACGTGTACGAGGTCGTGTGCTTCGATCCCGCCAACGCGATCAAGATCACGCTGGCTCGCCAGCGCCCACAGGGCAGCGTCGGCGAGAGCGACACCTACGGTGCCCAGCAGCACGCCCCGCTTCTCGACGTCGAGCTGCCCTGGGACGACGCGCCGCCGACGTCGTCCGGGCCCGCCACGGACTACGCGATCCAGTTCAACCCGGGTTTCGTTCTCGACCGCGGCAAGGCCGCCCTGGTCATCGTGGACATGCAGTACGCCAGCGGCTCGCGCGAGCACGGGCTCGGGCGGGTGTTGAAGGCGCAGGGGCAGGAGGCGCTGGGCGCCTGGCGCTTCGACCGCATCGAGCGGACAGTGCTCCCGACCATTCAGCGGCTGCTCGCGTTTTTCCGGGAGCATCGGTTGCGCGTCGTCTATCTCACGGTCGGGTCCGAGATGCCGGACTACTCCGATCTCCCGCCCCACATGCGGACGTTCGGCGAGTCAGTCGGCAATACGCACGGAGCCCGCGAGCACGAGATCCTGGACCAGCTCGCGCCGCGGCCGGGGGAGGCCGTCCTGAACAAGACGACGATGAGCGCGTTTCACTCGAGCGGCTTCGAGCGCCTGCTCCGGTCGTGGGGTACCGAACACCTGCTCTTCACAGGCATCTCGACCAACTCCTGCGTCGAAGGCACCGCACGCGACGCCGCGGACCGGGGCTTCCGGTGCGTCCTCGTCGAAGACGGCTGTGGCGCGGCAAGCCAGGAGCTTCACGACGCGACGTGCGTCAACTTCGCCCGGCTTTTGGGACGCGTGGCCCCGGCGGCGACGGTGCTGGCCGAGCTCGCGGACGCGCCGGCTCCGCGCTGACAAGGTCTGCAACCGTCACTACGCGGTGAGCCACGGAGTCTCCGCCGCGTGGCGCGCCTCGAACGCGGCGATCGCGCGCTCGTAGCCGAGCGTCAGCGCGATCTCGTCCCGTCCGGAGAGCAGCATCTGCTTCCAGAACGGATCGATGTCGAAGCGGTGCGCCGCCCCGGACGGCGGCGTCACCGTCTGCGCATCGAGATCGATCGTGACGGCAGCACCGGGCCGCGTGTGAAGCTCGCGTCTTAGATCCGCGACGACCGCGCCCGGAAGGATCACCGGGAGCAGACCGTTCTTGAAGCAGTTCTGGTGGAAGATGTCGCCGAGGCTCGGCGCGATAACCGCGCGGACGCCGTTGGCCAGGAGCGCCCACACCGCCATCTCGCGGGACGAGCCGCAGCCGAAGTTCTCGGCCACGACCAGAATCTGCGCGCCACGGTACGCAGCCTGATTCAGGATGAAGTCGGGCTTCTCCTCGCCGGCGGCGGTGAAGCGAACGTCGTGGAACAGAAACGTGGCGTAGTCCGGCGTGCTGCGCGGCTTTCGCAGGAAGCGCGCGGGAAGGATCCGGTCGGTGTCGATGTCGGGCAGATCGATCGGCGCCGCCACGGCCGTGAGCGTCGTGACGGGTTGCATCCTAAATCCCGAGTTTTCTGACGTCGGTGAGACGTCCCGTCAGCGCCGCCGCGGCGGCCATGGCCGGCGACATGAGATGCGTCCGCGCGCCCTTGCCCTGCCGTCCTTCGAAATTGCGATTCGATGTAGACGCCACGCGCTCACCCTCGCGCGCCGTTTCTCCGTTGATCCCGACGCACATCGAGCAGCCGGCCTCGCGCCAGTCGAACCCGGCGTTCCTAAAGACGTCGTCCAGACCTTCCTGCTCCGCCGCCCGCTTCACGAGCGTCGATCCCGGCACCACCCACGCCGGCACGACCGCGCGTCGGCCGCGGACGATCTCGGCCGCGGCGCGCAGATCCGCGAGGCGGCCGTTCGTGCACGAGCCGATGAAGACGCGATCCACCGGAATCCCGGCAAGCGGCGTGCCCGGTATCAGTCCCATGTACGCGAGCGCGCGCTCCATGCCCTCGCGCCTGGCGAGGTCGTTCTCGCGCGCCGGATCGGGGACGCGTGCGGTGATCGGCAACGCATCCTGAGGGCTCGTTCCCCACGTCGCGGTTGGCGCAATGTCGTCGGCGTGGAGCGCCACCTCGCGATCGAAAATGGCCCCGGGATCGCTGGGCAGCGTTGTCCAGTCGGCGAGCGCTCTCGCCCAGCGGTCGCCTTTCGGCGCGAAGGGCCGGCCCTCCAGGTAGGCATAGGTTACCTGGTCGGGCGCGATCATCCCGGCGCGCGCGCCCGCCTCGATGGACATGTTGCAGACCGTCATGCGCTCGTCCATCGACATCGCGCTGATCGCCGAGCCGTCGTATTCGATCGCGTGCCCCACTCCGCCACCGGCGCCGATCCGCGCGATGATCGCGAGGATCACGTCCTTGGCGTGGACGCCGCGCCCGAGCCGCCCCGCCACGGTGATGCGCATGACCTTCGATTTTCGCTGCCAGAGCGTCTGCGTGGCCATCACGTGCTCGACCTCGCTCGAGCCGATGCCGAAGGCGAGCGCGCCGAAGGCGCCGTGCGTCGCCGTGTGCGAGTCGCCACAGACCAGCGTGACGCCGGGCAGCGTCAGTCCCTGCTCGGGCCCGATCACGTGGACGATTCCCCGCCGGGCGTCGCCGACACCGAAGTAGCTGATGTCCTGCGCGGCGGTGTGCCGCGTGAGCGAGTCGATCATGCCCTGGATCTCGGCGTCCGGCGCGGGCGATCCGGGCGAGGTCGACACATAATGGTCGGCGGTCGCGAACGAGAGGTCCGGACGCCGCACCCGGCGGCCCGCGCGCTCCAGCCGGCCGAAAGCGTGCGTCGACCCCTCGTGCAGGAGGTGCCGGTCTATATAGAGGAGGGCGTGTCCGCCCGGCCCTTCGGCCACCACGTGTCGAGACCAGATCTTCTCGAACATCGTGCGCGGTGTCTTCTCGGCCATCTCGTGCCCTAGCGTACCCCTTTGCCTATGCAACGACGTGCCGCGCGGTTTAGCTTTAGGGCGTATGGAGCGGTCGGCGTTCGAATTCCGCATCGCCCGTGTGGCGCGTGATCGCTACTGATCTCGCTGACGGCAAACGTGGTCCTCGCCGATCTCGCCGCAAGCCGCGACCTCGCGCATCGGATGAATACGGTTCACGATGCGGACCGACACCCCGATCGTGCGGTGCATCCCGTGCGCTGAATGCGATGGGCATCCTCGAGATGAGGTCACCCACCTCGTGCTCGCGTTGTATCGCGAGCGCCGCGATCGTCTGGCGGTGTTCGTTCACGTCGTGTGAGTGTGCCCGTTCTGTGCCCGCGCGACCCCTCGAGCGACCAACGAGAGCCCACGAGAACCAATGACTCGGCGCTTGCTAAAGTACAGCGGGATAAGTAAGGCCGAGTTGCGCGCGTGGCGGCCGGTCTGAAAATCCTGGTGTCGGCGGTTCAATCCCGTCCCTGCCCACCATATTGTTGAGCAGTTATGGGGCGGTGGCTTCGGCCACGGCCTTTACTTTGCCCCGAGATAGACGGCAAGCTTCGCCGTGCCCTCTCGGAGCATGCGCTCGTCGGTGACGGCGTAGCGCGGCGTATAGATCGCCTGCGTCCGCGAGTAGATCGCTTGCGTCTTGTGACCGACCAGCGCCATCGCCGTCGATCAGGGTACGCGAGCGCGTTCCAGGTTCCGGACGCCGGAGCGGCGAAGGTCGTGCGGGATCAGCCCGGGCAGACCGGCGCGATCGCCGCCTGCTGCCACGACCTCAGCGACTTCATCGGCCGGCCGTCGCGGTGGAAACCCAGAGAATGATCCGCTTCTTCTTGACTTGCATCTTCGACGTCGCCCCGCGCTGGCCTCGAGCACTGAGCGCAGCTCAGCCGTCATCGGGAACATGCGGCCATGACCGTTCTTGATGGTTCCGGGCGAGCGTGACCACGCCGGCACGAAAAGCGACCTGTCTCCATTGGAGCCCGCTCCCCGTCAACGACGAACGTGCCTCGTACGCTTTGAGACTGTTAGGAGTGCTGCGACGTGCTACGGCGTGTCGTTGCCACCGATTTCTCGCATACCCGTCGGCGTCGCTTGGACAGAGTTCCTCGAGACGGCTCCGCGAGCAGGTGGGCGGTCGTCGATCGAGGGCTCCGCGACGCCGTGGTTGCTGCGAATCGAACGAGCGAGGTCCCATACGCGGGAAGGAAGACCCTTGGCCTGCGCGGTTTCACGCCAGGAGAACGCCTCAGTCGTGCGGTCCGAGGATCGCGAGATGATGAGGGCCCACCCCAACCGGAACCGTCGCGACGACCTTCAGTTGCGCGATGTCGACGATCGAAATCGTGTTGGCCTCCGCATTCGCGGTCCAGACCTCGCGCCCGTCCGGCGTCAGCGCGAGTCCCTGTGGGCCGCCGGTGACAGGCACCGTGGCGGTGACGTCAGCCGTCAGCGCGTCCAGGCGTTGAATCGAACGTCCGGTCCCGTTTGCCACCCACAGTGTCGTGCCACGCGGGTCGATGATGACGCTGTACGGGCCCGTGGCGAGCCGTACCCTCTTGGGTTCCTGCCGCAAATCGAGATCGATCATCAGGAGCTGGTCCGTCGCAGTGCTGACGACATACAGCCTGTGTCCATCGGGGCTGATCGCCAGGTCATGCGGATCCGGACCCGTTGGGATGTGATCGATCAGTTGCCGGCTGCTCGTATCGATGACCGAGATATCTTCGTCGTCGCTGTCGGCCACGTACACGCGATGCCCATCGGGGCTGATCGCAATACCGTGCGGGAAGCGGCCGACCGCGACCGTCGCGGCAGGTTGGTGGGTCTGCATGTCGTGAATCGTGACGGTGTTGCTGCTGGGATTGGTGACGTAAAGCCAGCGACCGTCTGGACTGGTCGCGGACTCGTGCGGGTTGACGCCGGTTCCCTTCATCGGCATCGATGTCAGCGTCGTCGTATCGATGACGCTGACGTCGTTGGACCCCATGTTCGTCACGTACAACGCCTTCCCGTCAGGGGATGGGGTGATGCCATGCGGCAAGCTCTCGACCTTGACTTTCGCGATCACGGCCCGTGTCGCCACGTCCATCACCCAAACATCCTGCGACTCCTCGTTCAGAACGTACGCGCGAGCTGCTTTCGCGCCTGACGATGCTCCGGCCGTGGCCGCGCTCGCGGCGCCGGGCGCGGCCCCGGTCGCGACGGTTTCCGGGGCTTGAACGCGTGCGAGATAGTCGACGACGACCTGCTGGTTGCGTCGCGACGTGCGAATCGGGCATCCCAGACCGATCATCTTGTCGATCACCTTCTGCCATTCCTCGCGGCTGAGGTGCTTGCTGCGGACACGGTCCAGCGTGTGGCAGAGCGCACAGTTCTGCTCGAGGATTTTCTGCCCGTCGTCGGCCGCTCTCACCTCAGCTGGAATCGAGAGCAACAGCATGAAGACAATCGACGCTGCGACCGAGACCGCCCACACGACGTTGGCTGCGGCACTATTTCGCATTGAGCTCGAGCCATCCATCGGCGACGACACCCTGGCAATCCGTGCCGTGGTAGGCCCCGATGAGCGCGGAGCCACGGGCCTCCGCCCATCCCTCGAACGTCCCGGGGCACCCCGGCGCAGTATTCTCCATTCGAAGTTGCAGTCGTGCGTCACCGCGCTCGACGGAGCCGGTGACGGGTCCACCACCACCTGTGCGGTCTCTCCACATTCCGGTCACGCCCGACCCGCGGCGTACGAGGGAAAGCGTGAGCTCGCCCGCGCCGCGGCTGTCCCGGTACCGTCCGACCCAGGTGCCATCGCCGAGCGGGCGCGGCATAGGCGATGCCTCGGGCGCGGCAGGCGACGAGGTAGTGCCACGCGGCGTCGACTCACCCACGCTGGACGCTCGCGACGGTGTGGCCGCGGCACCCCGGTATCTGAGAAAGACCGGATCGACCGTATCTCCCGGCAGCGGAGTGCACGCGCTCAGCAGCGCGGTCAGGGTCATCGCTGCGCCGCCCGCCATCACGCATCGTGCCTGTCGAATCCATCGCATTGCGTAGGCTCGCTCAGAATCCGACGCTCGCACGCAGGCCGATGAAGTTTTCGTTGACCTCGGGCCGATGCACGAAGCCCAGGCCCGCGGCCGTCTTGTCGCCGTCGTAGTGCCGGTGCATGAACTCCGGTCCGATTTTTAAATTCTCGAGCACGTACCACTGGGCACCGACGACGATGTCCCACTCGCGGGGCCGGACGGGGCCGGTGGCGCCGCCCACCGCCGTGTCATCGAACGTCTTGGTCGCTTGCAGCCAGTCATAGCGCGCATACGCGGTGATGTTCCGGATCGGCTGAGCGTAGAGTTGAGCGAAGCCGCCCCACCAGCTGAAGCTCTTGCCGAACCCCGTCGGATCGTGCTCTTCATTGAACAGCGCCTGCGCTTCCAACCAGACCGGGATGTCCCACGGCTGCAGACTCAGGAGCAGATCGGGCCCCACGCTGGTGAATCGATTGGCACGCGGTCGGCCCGAAAAGGTCGTGCCCGTGAGCGCGGTGCCGTCGGGAAGCGTAAACGTGACCGCCGAGAGGGCACCATCCGAGCGCTGGACATCATCGTAAATGTCGGGGCTGTAGTAGCCGAACACGCCAAACACCTGGCCGAACCAGTGCAATGCCAGCCGCCCGAACACGTCCTTTTCGGTATTCGGGTCCGCCTGGTTGTTGCTCCCGTTCGTGATGCCCACGTGGTATTCCAGGGCGGGTATCGCCGGCTTCGCCAGGTCGGTGATGGCGTCCCCGAACACGACGATCCCGTTCAACGCGACCTGGATCTGCGGCTCGCCGAGCCGGTTGTACCGGTCGGCAGCGTTGCCTTCGCTCACGAAGAGATCGCCGGGACCGGTGCGACTGATCAGATCGAGGGCGTGCCGCCGGTAGATGAGATATGGCGCCGCCGACAGCCGGTTCGCCTCCGGAGAGAACGCCGTCGGGAGCTGATCGAGACCAACCATGATATTGAGCAAGTCCGTTTGAAACGAGGCTGGCAAGAGGCTGTTCCACATCATCTTGCCCTTCTCGAACGTCGGACTCTCCGTCTCGAAGCTGATGTTGTGGCGACTCGACGTCGCGTTGGCCTCCGCGGGCCCGGTCGGGGCATCGTTCTCCAGAGCGTGCGTTTCGAACATCGGGAACTCGGCAAAGAACGACAGGTGCTTGCCCAGCGGCGTTGCCGCGAACACCTCGACACTCTCCACGTCGAGGCTGCTTCCCACCCGCGTTGTGGTCGTTCCGTCCTCGCCGTGTCGCTTGTCCTGCCGCCAGTCGACTCCAAAGCTTCCCGTGATGGCCAGGGGCGGGATGGACGGAATCGTCAGCGCGCCCATGGCGATGTCGATGTCCGCCTGCGTGGGCTCGAGGTCGCGACCATTCAGGCGCCGGTAGCCGCTCATCTTGAAACTCCATCCGGTCGAGTTCAGATGCGGCCACGCATCGTGACACGTCGAGCAGGACACCCCGTACCGTCGCGCGAACGCTGGGACCGCCCACACCGGCTCGACGAACACCGTCAGAGTTCCGCCCAGAATCATCAAGGCGAGGCCGAGCATCACCGACCGTCTCATGTCGCCCTCCTCAGCAGGTATTCCCCCGCATCCCACCGACGACTGCGCAAATGTCGCGACGCGATGGTGCAAGGCATGTTCCTGACTCGGGCGGCATGGACTGGTCGGCAAGTCAGCGAATCGTTGCAGGACCGACATCGTCGCGGGCAGAACGGTGACGAGGTCATTCGCTGGCCGGGGACTTTTCCCCGGCCCCGTGAGCGAAATTCCTCAGTCGGTGTCGTCGGTGGTGTGATTCAGTGCGAACTTCTTCGCACGGTAGCGAAGCTCGTCGCGGGTGAGCCCGAGCAGGCGTGCCGCGCGCGTCTGATTGCCGTGGGTGAGCTCGAGGGCCTGGCGCACGAAGTCCTTCTCGACGTCCTCGAGCACGATGCCCGGCAGCGTCAGCCGAAATCGACTCGTCACCTGGGGCACGCCGTGACCAGCGATCTCGGGAGGAAGGTCCGCTGGAGCGAGCTCGGCGTCGTCGACGAGGATCATGGAGCGCTCGATGACGTTGCGCAGTTCGCGGACGTTGCCGGGCCACTGGTACTGCACGAGCAAGCGCTCCGCATCGGCGCGAAGCTGCGGGGCGGGTTTCTTGAATTCCACGCCGAAATGCTCCAGGAAATGACGGGCAAGAAGTGGGATGTCTTCGGGGTGCTCACGCAGCGGCGGGATCGTGATCGTCATCACCTGGAGGCGATAGTAGAGATCCTTGCGGAACGCGCCCTGATCGACCGCCGTGCGCAAGTCCTTGTTGCTCGCGGCCACGACGCGGATGTCCACGTCGATGTCCTTGATGCCACCCACGCGGCGAAAGCGCCGCTCCTCGAGGACACGCAGCAGCTTGGCCTGCAGCGCTGGCGCCATGTCGCCGATCTCGTCGAGGAACACCGTGCCGCCGTGGGCCATCTCGATGAGGCCACGCTTTTGAACCCTGGCATCGGTGAACGCGCCCCGCTCGTGACCGAACAGCTCGGACTCCAGAAGCGTCTCGGGCATGGCTGTGCAGGTGATCTCCATCAGCGGCTCGTCGGCACGCGCGCTCTCATAGTGGACGGCCTTGGCGAGCAGATCCTTCCCGGTCCCGCTCTCACCCTGGATGAGTATTGTCGTTGCACCACTGGCGCTCACCTTGCGGGCCAGGCCGATCACGTTACGGACCGCGGGACTCTCGCCGATGATCCGGTCGAAGTGGAACGGATACGCGTGCTTCTCCTTCAAGAATTCGACTTTCTGTCGGAGATGGCGAGTCTCCAGCGCATTGCGGAGGGTGACCGCGAGGTTTTCGAAGTCGATCGGCTTCGCGATGTAGTCATACGCGCCGAGCCGCATTGCTTCGACGGCCGTTGGAACGTCGGCGTACGCGGTCATGATGACGACCTGTATGTCGGGCTGACCCTCCTTGAGCTGCCGGAGCACCTGGATGCCGTCGATGTCCGGAAGCTTCAAGTCGAGCAAGACGAGGTCGGGCGCCTCTCGTCGCAGCACACCGACGGCCGCCGTGCCAGTTTCCGCCGTCTCGACCTCGTAGCCCGCCTTGCGAAGCGTCTGCTCCAGTGACCAGCGGATCAGCTTCTCGTCGTCAACGACGAGGATTCGGGGAGCCATCGGACTCACTCCTTCGTGACGGCGGCGGCGCCGGCGGCAGAGCAACGGTGAAGGTCGAACCGGCACCGATCTTCGACTCGACCGAGATCCGGCCTCCGTGCTGTTCGACGATGCGCGCGGCAATGGCGAGCCCCAGGCCCGTGCCCTGGGCCTTGGTCGTGAAAAATGGCTGGAACACCCGTCGCAGATGCTCGGGTTCGATCCCGCTTCCCGTATCATCGATAGACACTTCCACGGGAAGTTCACGCCGTGCTCCGAGTCGCGTCACCACGGTGAGCCGTCCTCCGTGAGGCATCGCCTGGTGCGCATTGACGAGCATGTTGAGCAACGCCTGGTGGATCAACGTCGTGTCGACCCAGACGGACGGCAGCGCTCGGTCATACCGGCGCACCACCTCCACGGCGTCGCGCGGGATGAATCGGAGACTCTGCTCGACGAGATCGTTGATATCCACGGCAATCCGCTGTGGAGTGGCGGGGCGCGCATGCTGCAGCAAATCGCTGAGGGTGTTGTTCATGCGAACGATCTGACTCTGCACGTCCGCAAACAGGCTGTGGCGGTCGTCGTCGCGGTCGAGCTGGTCTTCCAGCACGTGGAGGGCGCCGGCCATGCCAGCGAGCGGATTGCGGAGCTCGTGGGCGAGTCCGACCGCCATCTCCCCGACGGTCGCCAGACGGTCGGAACGGAGCAGCTGTTCCTGCTGATGCTCCAGGACAACCTGTCGGCGGTGCGCCTGTTCGGCGAGGCCCCCCATGCACACGCCGACCAGACCGAAGAACGCCACACGAAGCGGGAAGCCGGGCACCGGTGGTGGCCAGTCCACCGCCAGCGCGTACACGGCCCCTGCCGCGACGGCCGCCAGGATGCCGGTGGAGATACCGAAGTAGAAGGCATGGAGCGCGATGAGCAGGACGAATGCGAGGTACAGATCACTCGCGTAGCGCTCGGTGACGCGCACCAGCCCGAACACGATGAAGAGATCGAAGACCAGCGCGACGCGGTAGAGGAGCGCGATGTGCCCGGGAGCCAATGTGTTGGTGACGTAGAGCGCGACGGTGAAGGCGAAAAACGCCGCGAGGGTTCGTAACTGCGGACTGGCGGGCGACACGCGTGTGGTCGCCGAGGCCGCACCGACAGCCCACCACACGATGCCCGCCCCGAGTGCGGCAATACGAAGTCCGAGAAACCACGCGTCGAGGGGTTCGAGACGGAGCGAATGTCTCCAGGTGTTGAGCCGCGTGGTGACTGCCGATGTCATCGGTAGCCGCCGTCGAGCGTCGGTCCCATCGGCCCGATCCGACGTCTCATCCTTCACCGTCCGGCGAACCGCCTTGCCAAGGCGGTGCCATACTAGGGAATCGCCGAAAACGCTGGGAAACTGGCGTGGCTGTACAGGTGACGGCTGGTCCCGACTCGATGAGTGAGGCGGGGACGCCGCGTGAAGACGCCCCACATGTGGGGAGAAATCCCCAGCTCCCTCCAGGTGGCGGAGCCCGCGAAGCGGCTGTGGAACTCTTCCCACGCCGTGGGGCGGCGTCGACCCTCCGCGAAGAGCGTGTGTTGTCCAACAGTGCGGAATCAATGCGGCGGGTTCTGGCACCCGATTCGCACACCGCGGACCTCCGTGCGCTTCAGGAGACAGATGTCCATGCCGTCACCGCGCCCATGACTCGCGGCTCGTGGGCGGCGTGGGTCGGAGCTCGCGGCATGGAGGCTCACGCTCGGGACCGGTTCAAAGTGTTTCTGCTCATCAGCGGACTTCTCATTGCCGGCGTCGTCGTCGTGAGCGGACTCATCGTCGGCTGGTTTTTCGAGGACCACGTGCTCGTCCACGAGGAGGAGCACGTCGCCGAGATCGTCAAGAGCCAGGCGTACCAGCACCTGTCTCCATCCGTATTCGAGTCGCAGGCGGCGGCGCGCGCCGCCGCACCGCTGTTCCGGACGTTCCTGGAGGGCCTGCCCGGAGTCTTTCGCCTGAAAGTATGGGACGGAACGGGCACGATCGTCTGGTCGGACGAGCCGAAGCTGATCGGCATGACGTTCGCGGACGATCCGTATGTCGCCCGTGCCTTCAAGGGCCGGGTGACGACGACGATTGGAACTCCGTCCAAGCGCGAGAACATCTACGAGGCCGACACTCCATACGTCGCCGAGGTCTATGTCCCGATCACCTGGGCCGGGACGGAACGCGTCCTGGCGGTGATCGAGACGTATCGCGATACGACGGTCGTGATGCGCCGGGTCGAGGCCGTCCAGCGGCAGATTCTGGCCATCGGGGGCGTCGGCGGGCTCTTTTTGTATGCGGCGCTGGCCTTGGTCGTCTGGAAAGCGTCGGCGAGCGAGCGGCGCGCGATCAGCCAGCTCGCGGAACAGAACCGCGAGCTCGTGTCGTTGGAACAGTTCGCTCGATCGGTTCTTCGCCCGCTCAACGTGGACCAAGCCGCAGCGAGCGTCGTGGAAAAATCCGGGGAAGGCCTTGGCCTGGATCGCGCCGCACTCTATCGCCTCGACACTGACGGCGACCTCGTCCCCCTCGCCGTCTGGCCCAAGCAACAGACCGCATGGCCTCCGCCTGTGCTGACGCGCGAGGCACTCGAGATGCGAACACGCGTCGTTCGAGGCCGGGTGGTGGCGATCCCACTGTTCACGCGCACCGGAGCCGCGCATCTGTTCGTCGGGGAGTGGGGCTCAGCGCGATCGGAGCCCGATGACGCCATCCTTCGGATGCTCGACATCATGCTGCACGAGGCCGCCATCGTGCTCACGAACGTCGAACTGTTCACCGAGATCAAGGAGGCGCACGCGCGACTCGACGCCATCCTGGCCTCCGCCACCGACCGTATGGTGATCCTCGATCGCGACCTCCGCGTCGTGTGGATGAATTCCTCCGCGGCAGCGACCTCGAAGCGTAATCCTGTCGGTGAGACGTGCTTCGAGGTGTTTCACAACCTGCGGGAGGTGTGCGACGGATGCCCGGCCGCCCGAAGCCTGCACACCGGCCGGGTCGAGCGTGGCGTGCGCGCCCGAACGCAAGCCGACGGACGCGTCATCTACCTCGACGTGGTCACCGTGCCGCTGCACGGCGGATCCGACGAGCCGAACCAGGTACTCGAGGTGGCGCGGGACGTCACGGCCCTCGTAGAGACACAGCAGCGACTGAAGGACGCCAACGAGGCGCTCCTGCGGGCGCAAGCGCACGTGGTCGAGAACGAGCGTTTGGCTGCCGTCGGTCAGGTCATCGTCAGTCTCCATCACGAGATCCTGAACCCGCTGGCCGGCATTCTCGCAGCGCTTCAAGTTCTCAAGGACGGCCTCGTGTCACCCGACCAGGTGCACGCGGTGGCGGAGGCCGAGGCGGAGGCCCGCAAGGTGGAGCGCCTCGTGCGGCGACTCGCCGATTTACGACGCGCCGACCAGGCGCCGTACGTCGGCTCTACAACGATGCTGAACCTTGAGGCGTTCACCAACGCGAGTGGTCCGCCGTCGACCTAGATGAGCGTCTCCGCTGCCGACATCCGGCCGCCGACCGCCCACCGAGGCGTGTACGCGTTGCTGATCGGTAGCGGCATCACGGCGTTCTTGTGCTGCCTGCCCCAACCGATGGACCGCGTCGTGGCGGAAATCCGCAATCAGTCGGCATGCGCACTTTACCTCGTGAATTTCGTGTTCTGCGCCGGTATTGGCGCGAGCGCCATGGTGTTCGCCGGGATCGCATGGAGCTCAGGCGTTTCTCGCCTTCGGTGGCCGGCCCGCACTGCCGAGTGGACCGCCGTGGTCGCACTGCTTCTCGCAACGACGTTCATGATGCTCGTCCGAATTCAGTCGAAGAGCGCCACAAACCTCGTGCGGCTCGGAACGGTTCCGACCGCCTGGCGCCTGGCGGTCGCGACCGTGTACGTGGGAAACGGTCTCGCCCTCGGATATTTCGCATCGCACCCCGCTGTCGTGTTCCGACTCATCGCGTTCTTGGCGTCGAGGCGATCGCCGGACCACCGGCAGTCACCCCAACCCGCGCCGGCCGTGGCCGTCATCGCACCATCGTTTATGACCACGTGCGCCGTGCTCGGGCTGCTGTTACCGACCAGTCTGCTCTTCTACACAGTATCGGCGTGGGTGCTTGCCGCCATTCGCGTCGCGCCGGGCTGGCAAATGATCACGGGGGCCGCCCTTGTCTACGTTTCGACGATGATTTCGGGCCTGGCCGCCGTGGTCCTCGCCATGACGCTCGCGCGGACGCTGCTCGGCGTCCAAGTGGACCTGATGGTCGTGCAGCGACTCGCGGCGGTACTTTACATCGCCATCCCGGCGCTTGGCTTTTGCCTGTTCGCCGAGACGGCGCGGATGGCGCGCGCCGCGGAGCCGGATGGGACGCATCTCTTCCGCGAGCTCGTGGTCGGGCCTTACGCTGCGGTGTTCTGGCTGATTCAGGTCGGCGGTGTAGTGTTGCCGTTCCTCGCCCTTGCACTGCCGGGTCGGCTGACGCCGGGTCGCATTGGAGCCGCGGCACTCCTCGTGATGTCCGGCATCGTGCTGGAACGCTGGATGCTCATCGTACCGCCGCTGTTGGGCCACGCGCACCGGCTCTACGCCAACGGTGGGTATCATCCGGCATTGGCCGAGGTGCTTACGACCGCTGCCGCCTACGTGCTCGCCGTTCCCGCGGCTCGTGCACTCAAGACAGTTGCGGTCTGAAAGAGGAGACGCGTCCTTTCCACTTAGCCGACAAGGCGAAAAGTTTACCCGACGAACACGATGCCGCGCCGGTCACGATTCTGGACGGTTCAGGGCGCGCAATTGCAGATCATCGAGGCCAAGGACTTCCGTAGAATCCATGGTGTTCCCGAATTGCCGAGCACAGCCACTTCGCGTCGCAGGGTGAGCATCAAGACTGAACCGCGCAGGACACGCCCGAGTCCGCTGTGGTGGGCTGATCCGGCACACGCTTCTACTACTTGAGATTCTCTGGGGTACGACCCGCGTCCGTCGCGGGATCGTCCGCTATCAGCAGTGGCGGAAACGGGAGTCGGGTGGCGCGACGCTTCTGATCGAGACGCACGATGAGGCGATCAAGCCGCACCTCGCCGAGCACGTCGGCATGCTAGTGGCGTTGGCTCGCGCTCGGTGTCGATGCCGGCCAGCGGGCTACGCGGAACGCTGGGACGACGAGCCGCGCCGCGCAAGCAAGATCTTGATCACCGCGCACAGCTTGTCGAGGTTCACGGGCTTTTGCAAGAACGCGTCGAACGTCTCCGTGATCATATACGTTTGATGGAAGCCGGTGAGCGCGATGACCGGCAACGCGCGGTGCACCGGGGAGGAGTGTTCGCGAATCTGACGCGTGAACTCGTAGCCATCGATGCGGGGCATCGAGATGTCCGTGATCACGACGTCCAGGCGGGACGTGGTATCGAGATGCGCCAATCCCTCCGGGGCCGAACGGGCGAAGATGACGTCGGCCCCGCACGCGGTCATCAGCGTCGTGAGTACCTCGATCGCATTCTCGTCGTCATCGACCACCAGCACGCTGAGGCCGGAAAGGTCTGGGAACTGCGACGACGGGGGACGACTCATGGTTGATTGTACTCCGTTGGGAGGACTCCCCGCGGCCGAGCTCCCCACGCGACGGGGGCTCGAGCCACGTCACGCCGCGCGAAAGCGTCGCTGTCCTGGCTCGCTGGCTGCACTACTACATCTGGCATCGCCGCATAGCAGTCTCGGTGATCGTCCGCCGATAGCCGTACTGCCTGTCGGCGGTTCAATCCCTGCCCACCATTCTTCGCTCGCTTCCGCTCTTCGCTCGCTTCCGCGAAGTGTGCGTCTCGACCAGGCGCGAGGCGCGACGCCGAGCCGCGGCTCACGCTGACGGCGCCGTGGCGGCCGCGCTCCATCCGCCGCCGAGCGCCTTGTAGAGACTGACGGCCGCCTGCAGCCGGTTCAGCTCGACCTGCGCGAGCTGGTCCTGCGCCGCGAACAGCGTGCGCTGGGCATCCAGCATCGTGAGCAGGTCATCAGCGCCTGCCTTGTACCGAATGTCGGCCAGCCGCAGCGACTCCTGCGCGCGCGTCTGCACGGAGGCCTGCAGCTGCTCCTGCTGTCCCAGGCGCGTCGTGCCGGCCAGCGCCTCCTCCACGTCCGCGAACGCGGAGAGAATCGCCTTGCGATACGTTTCCACCAGCTCGCGCTCGCGCGACTCGGCAACGGCCTTCTGCCCGCGCAGGCGACCGCCATCGAAGATCGGCTGCAGCAGCGACGCGGCGATCCCGGCCGCCGCCGTCGCGCCCATCGTCGAGATCGACGTCAGCGCGGCCGTGGCGATCCCCGCGGTGCCGGTGAGCGTGATCGTCGGCAGCAGCGCGGCGCGCGCGGCGGCGACGTCCGCGTTGGCGGCCGCGAGCTGCGCCTCGGCGCTGGCCAGGTCGGGGCGCCGCACGAGCAGCGTGGAAGGCAGCCCTGGATCGATCGTGGGGACATGCAGGTCGCCGATGCCCGTGGCTTTCACGTCGAACCCTTCCGGCGGCTGGCCGACCAGGAAGGCGAGCGCCGCCAGCGTCTGGCGCTCTTGCTGCTGCAGCGGCAGCAGCGCCGCCTGCTGCGACAGCACCGTGGCCTCCTGGCGCGAGACGTCGAGCGCGGAGGCGGCGCCAGCACGCGCGCGCGCACTGACGAGATCGAGGACTTGCTGCGCCGTCGCGAGATTCTCGCGAGCGATCGCCAGACGTGTTCGCAGCGCGAGGACGTCGAAGTAGCTGGTGGCGACACCGGATACGAGCGTCACCTGCGCGGTGTCGCGGTCGAAGTGCGCCGCCGCGGCCGACGACTCCGCCGCCCGCACACCCGCGCGATTCTTTCCCCAGAGGTCGACCTCGTAGCTCGCCGTCAGCCCGACGCTCGCGGCGCTGTTGACGACCGCATTGCCGTTCTTGGCGCCGCCGACGGTGCTCGTGCGACCGCCCGACGCGCTGGTGCCCGCACTCAGCATTGGGAAGAGCGAGGCGCCGACGACACGTACCTGAGCCTCCGCCTGCTGCACGCGCTCGGTCGCGATGGCGAGGTCGGGGCTGCCGGCCAGCGCCGCCGCGACGAGCGATTCCAGCTCTGGCGAGCCGAAGTCTGTCCACCACGTCGGCGACACCGCCGCGGCGTCCGCGGGCGTCGTCTCGTTCCACGTGCCGGCGACCGGCACCTCGGGCCTGAGCTGCGGGCTCGTCATCGCACAGCCGGACAGCGAGCACGCGACCACGAGCGCGACGGACCGTTGCACCCACTTGTTCATGTCGTCACTCCGAGGCGAGCGCCACGACCGGGTCGAGCGCTGCCGCTTTACGAGCGGGCAGATAGCCGAAGACCAAGCCAGTCAGGAACGCGCAGCCGAATGCGAGCAGCACCGGGCTGGCGGAGACGCTCACCGCGGTTCCCAGCGCGCGAATGACGAGCGCGCTCGCCAGTCCGCCCGCGACGCCGATGAGCCCGCCGAGCCCGGACACGACGACCGCTTCGGTGAGGAACTGCTGCATGATGTCGCCCATCCGCGCCCCCGTCGCCATGCGCACGCCGATCTCGCGCGTCCGCTCGGTGACGTTGACGAGCATGATGTTCATCACGCCGATCCCGCCCACCAGCAGCGAGATGGCGGCGATCGAGCCGAGCAGCAGCGTCAGCGTGTTCTGCGTCTCCGTCGCGGTATCGAGCAGCGAGGCCATGTTGCGGATCTGGACGTCGGCCTTGCCGTGACGGGCGATCAGCAGCTGGGTCACCGCGCTCTCCGTCTGGTCGATCCGCGAGACGTCGTCGGCCGCCACGGTGATGCTGCGCAGATATCGCTGACCGAACAGTCGCAGGCTGCCGGTGGTGTACGGCACGAACACGGCATCGTCCTGGTCCTGTCCCGTCGGGGAAGCTCCCCGCTCGGCCATCACGCCGATCACCTGGAACAAGACGTTGTTCAACACGACGTGCTGGCCGATGGGATCGGTGCCCTCGGGGAACACGTTGCGGACCACCGTCTGTCCGAGGACCACCACCGGCGCGTAGCTGCGCACGTCGGCCGTCGAGAAAAACGTGCCGCGCGCGGCCGGCCAGTTGCGGGCAAGCGGATAGTCGGCGCCCGTCGCGGTTGCCTGCGTCTGGTAGTCGAGGCTGCTGTAGCGCACCGTGATGGTGCCGCCCAGCTCCGGCACCGCAGCCAACACGTTCGGAAGGGCCGCGATCGCGTCGGCGTCCTCGGGCGTCATCGTCGCCGTGCTGCCGCCCGCGGCGCCGCGATTGGACGTCGCCGGCCTCACGAGCAGCAGATTGGTGCCCATCCCGCTGATGCGGTCGAGCACCGCCTGGCGCGCGCCGTTGCCGACGGCCAGCATCGCAATGACCGATGCCACGCCAATGACGATGCCCAGCAACGTGAGCGCGGTACGGAACAGGTTCGAGCGCAGTGCCCGCCCGGCCGCCTTCGTCGCCTCGAGCCACCCGACGAGTGGGCGACGGCTGCGCGACGCCTGGCGCTGCCACGCTTCCCCCGGGCCGACCGGCGGTCCTGGATCGCGCACGATGAGCCCGTCACGGATCTCGATCACCCGGTGCGCGTGCGCCGCTACCTCGGCGGAATGCGTGATGACGATGACGGTGTGGCCGCGGCGCGCGAGATCCTCGAGCAGGGCCAGCACTTCGGCTCCGCTCTTGCTGTCCAGGGCGCCGGTCGGCTCGTCGGCCAGAATGATCTGGCCCCCGTTCATCAGCGCGCGCGCAATGGAGACGCGCTGCTGCTGTCCGCCGGAGAGCTGCGTCGGCCGGTGCTCGAGGCGCTCGTTGAGCCCGAGCGTCGTCAGCAGCGACCGCGCACGTTCGTGCCGGGCAGCCGGCGGCATGCCGGCATAGATCGCGGGTATCTCGACGTTCTCGGTCGCCGTCGCCGCGGCGATGAGGTTGTAGCTCTGGAAGACGAAACCGAAAGCCTCCCGGCGCAGGCGGGCGAGGTCGTCGCGGCCGAGCCGCGAGACGTCCTCGCCGACGAACCGGTACGATCCGGACGTCGGGCGATCGAGGCAGCCAAGGATATTCATCAGCGTCGACTTGCCCGAGCCCGAGGCGCCGACGATGGCGACGAATTCGCCGGGATGAATCGCCAGGTCGATCCCGTGCAGCACCTCGACGGCCAGCTCGCCGGTTCGGTACGTCTTCGTGACCGACGTCAGCTCGATGAGCGGCACGGTGGTGGGCGCGCTCTCATCCATCCGCGCGGTGGCGTCCATACAGGCCGTGGTCTTCATACACGTGGTCCCATCATGGGGCGGGTGCCGGTGGCCGGCTTCGCCGCCGCTGTCGACGTGGTCGTACGCTGCCCGACCACGACGCGCTCGCCCGGCTCGAGCCCGGAGACGATCTGGGCGGACACGCGGCTCACGACTCCGACGCGGACGTCACGCGAGGAAACGCTGCCGTCGGAGGCCACCACGCGCACCGCGGCCGGGCCATTGGCCAGGCTCGTGCGCGGATCTATCGCGGCGGTTGCATCGCTGCCGCGTGCCGTGCGGCGCGCAGCCGCCGGCGTGCCGGCCGGACGCAGCGCGCTCACGGGAACCAACACCGCATCCTTGGCCTCGGCGGCCACGAAGAACACCTGCGCGGTCATCTGCGTCATCAGCGCAGCGTCGTGGTTGTCGACGTCGAAGAGCGCGTCGTACAGCACGACGTTGTTCACCGTCTCCGGTGTGGGATTGATCTGCCGCAGCGTGCCGTACCAGCGCTTGCCGGTGTCGCCGAGCGTGGCGAAGTACACCGGCATGCCCGGCCGCAGCTTTGCGACGTCGGCCTCGGACACCTGCGACTGCACCGTCATCGTCGACAGATCGGCGATGCGGACGATCACCGGCGCCTGCTGGTTCGCGTTCAGCGTCTGGCCCTGCTTGGCGGTCTGTGCGACGACCGTGCCGGACATCGGCGCGTAGATCTTCGTGTAGCTGAGGCTCGCCTGATCGCCGCGCAGCGTCGACTGCGTCTGCTCGACCTGTGCCTTGAGCACGTCGATCTGCGCCCGCGCCGAGCCCAGCGCGGCCTCGGAGGTCTGTAGCGCGTCCTGGGTCGTCGCGTTGTCCTTCATCAAGTTGACCTGGCGCTGGTGCTGTTGGTCGGCCAGCGTGAGCTGCGCCTGCTTGTCCACGAGCTGGGCCTGCTGCGTGCGCAGCTGCGCCTGGTCCGCCTCGACGCGCGACTGGTACACCGTGGGATCGATCTCGGCGATCAACTGACCGGCCTTCACCGGCGAGCCGATCTCGACGTGGAGCTTTTTGAGCTGACCGGACACCTGTGTGCCGACGTCGACGTACTCGCGCGGCTGCAAAATGCCCGTGGCGGTCACGGTGTCCTCCAGGTTGCCCCGCTGCACCGTGGCCACTGTGAGCTGCTCGGCTGCACCCGCACGGTTTGCCCACGCGTGCACTCCGTACGCGCTGCCCGCGGCGAGAACCACCAGGGCCGCCGCCAGCGCAGTCAGGCGTGCGCCCCGCCGCCGCGGCAGTAGCCGCGCGCCACGGCCGACGAGCGCCTGGCGCATCCGTTCTGCCGTCGTCGCGTTCGTCATTTCGGTCTCCCTCGCTGCCGTGCTTCTCATGCTGTTAGTGAGACGGCAGAAACATGGACGAAATGTGGAGAGATCGAGGAAGTCCGCCATCCACACTTCCTCCACAATCGCGGGCTACGATTCGGGTCGTGAGCCTGGGACGGTTCGACCGGCTATACCTGAAGCTGTTCCTCGCGATCGCCGGCGCGATCGCCGGCCTGACGCTCGTCAGCTACCTGGTGTTCACGTGGACGTTCGAGCGCGGGTTCGTGCAGTACGTCAACCGGGCGGACGATGCCCGGCTCGAGCTGATGATCGATCGGCTGGCCGACGTCTATGCGCGGGAAGGCGGGTGGGCTGCGCTCGCGCGGGACACCGAGCGCTGGGCGGCGATGTCACGCGACGCGCTCGGATTGCCGTCGTCGGCCGAGCCCGGTCAGCGGCGTGAGCTGCCCCTCACGATCGATCCACGTTTGCTTCTGCTGGATGCCGATCGCACGGTCCTGATCGGACGCCCGGAGGCCGCGGCCGGCGCCGTGCTCAAGCCGATCGAGTCGGGTGGCCGCGCGGTCGGCTACCTCGGCTACGTGCCGAGGATCGAAAGGCTGCAAGCGCTGGAGCGGGTGTACCTGCGGCGCCAGCACCAGGCGTTCGGCGCGGTGGCGGTTGGCATGGTCGTGGCCGCCTTCATGCTGGCCGCTGGCCTCGCGTACTGGCTCAGCCGTCGCGTCGGGGCGCTCGTGCACACGACGAATGCCCTCATCCGCGGCGACTACGCCGTGCGGCTCGCGCCGCGCGGCCACGACGAGCTCGCACAGCTGGCGCGCGACTTCAACACCCTCGCCGCCACGCTGGCCGCCGCGCAAGAGGCGCGGCGCGCGTGGATCGCGGACATCGCGCACGAGCTCCGCACCCCGCTGGCGGTGCTGCGTGCCGAGATCGAGTCGCTGCAGGACGGCGTGCGGCCGCTCAACCAGGACAACGTCGCCTCACTCGCGCACGAGACGAGTCGGCTGACACGACTCGTGGAAGACCTGCACACGCTGTCGCTGTCCGATCGCGGCGCGCTTTCGTATCATCCTGAGCCGGTGGACGTCGCCGATACGGTGCGGGACGCCGTCGCCGCGCAGCGCCGAGAGGCGGAGGTGCGCGGCCTCGACGTTCATCTCGAGCTCGAGGACGGCGCGATGGTGTTCGGCGACGAGACGCGGCTCGAGCAGGTGTTTGCGAACCTGCTGCAGAACAGTCTGCGCTACACGGACGCCCCGGGCCGAATCGCCATCGCCGTGAGGCGCGACGGCGATCAGGCCGTCGTCCACTGGCACGATAGCGCGCCGGGCGTGGCGGCCGACGAGCTGCCAAGGCTCACCGAGCGGCTCTATCGCGTGGAGAGCTCGCGCAGCCGCGCCAGTGGCGGATCCGGGCTCGGTCTGGCGATCGCGCGGGCGATCGTCGAGGGCCACGGCGGCACGCTCAGCGTCGCCGCGAGCCCGCTCGGTGGGCTGGCCGTTCGACTGGTGTTTCCGCGGTGGAAGGGGAACGGTCATGCCTGACCGCATTCTCATCGTGGAAGACGAGAGCAAGCTGGCCGCGCTGCTGCGCGATTATCTGGTACAGGAAGGCTTCGAGGTCGGCGTGCTCTATCGAGGCGACGAGGTGGAGCCGTGGATCGCCGAGCACGAGGTCGATCTCGTGCTGCTCGACCTCATGCTGCCCGGCAAGAACGGGCTCGACGTGTGCCGCGCGCTCCGCGCCCGCAGCGACGTGGCCATCGTCATGGTCACCGCCCGCGTCGACGAGATCGACCGCCTCCTCGGCCTGGAGCTCGGCGCCGACGATTACATCTGCAAGCCGTTCAGCCCGCGGGAGGTCGTGGCGCGGGTCAAGGCGATTTTGCGTCGCGTGAAGCGTGGCGCGCGACCGGCCGAAACCGGTGTGCGATTGGACGACGAAGGCCATCGGGCCACGATCGACGGCCGGGATCTGAATCTCACCGCGGTCGAGTTCGAGCTGTTCAAGGTGCTAGTCGCGCACCCGGGCCGTATCTACACGCGCGATCAGCTCATGGACTCGATGTATCGGGACGAGCGCGTCGTCGCCGACCGCACCGTCGACAGTCACATCAAGAAAATCCGTCGCAAGATTGCCGCGATCCTGCCCGACCGCGAGATCGTTCACTCGGTCTACGGCCTCGGCTACAAGTACGAATGGTAGGCGGCTCACCACCGGCGCGGCGGCGCCTCGGTGGTGGCCCCGAAAGTGGCCGTGTCGGCATTCCTCCGACAGCAATGGCAACATTCCGCTGGCCGAGCCCGTGACGGCCGCAACGAACGTCGCCTTCTCCGGTCTCGGCGCGGCGAATCCTTCGGGCACGTACGTCGTGCACAGCGCCGGCAACAACCGCGGCGTGAACGTCGTCGTGCCGCCGGCCGGCAACAACCGCGGCGTGAACGTCGTCGTGCCGCCGTCCGGCCGTCCGCGGATCCAGTAACCGCGCATCGTGTCGTGCCGCACCGCCGCGTGACCCGGTATCCTTCCGTGTCCGACAGAACTATCGGTATACTGATGGGCGCATGCAGCCGGGGCGCGCGAGCGGTCGGGTGCTGATCGTCGACGACGAAGACGACATCACATCCGTCCTCGAGGAGCACTTCGCATCGCTCGGCTACGATGTCGACGTCGCACAGGACGGGGCAACCGCGCTGATCCACGCCGCCGCCCGGCGGCCGGACGTGGTGCTCCTCGACATCACGATGCCGGAAGTCTCCGGCGACGAGGTCCTGAGCCGCCTGCTCGCGATCGATCCGACCGTGTCGATCGTCATGCTCACGGGCAATTCCGACGAGGATGTCGCGCGCGACCTTCTTCGCCGCGGCGCCCTCGACTATGTGGCGAAGCCGTTTGAGCTGGCCACGCTCGAGCGTGTCGTCGCGACCGCGGTCGCCGTCGGTCGCCGCTGACCGGGACGCGGATACTTAATTGACTTAACTGTTTACTCGGTGCACCATTGGGAAGCGATGGCGTCCCGACGTAATGGCGTGCGCGACGGATCGACGGCGCAGGCCGAACAACTCCTCGATCTGCTCAATGCGCTCGGCAGCACCATCTTTCGACAGTTCCTCTGGCAGCGCTCCGCCGAGCTGGACCTGACCTACGCGCAGTCGCAGGTGCTCTTCCACGTGGCGGCGCATCCCGGTGGCCGCATGGGCGACGTCGGCAAGGCGTTCGGCGTGACGCTTCCCGCCGTAACACACCTCGTTGACCGTCTCGAGCAGAAAGCCTTCATCACGCGCGCCGCCGACCCCGCGGACCGGCGCGCCTACGTGCTCGAGGTCACGCGCGCCGGCGCAGCCCTCGTGGACGAGCTCCATGCGATGCGCCTGCGCAGCCTCGAGGCCGTCCTGGCACGCATGTCGGCCGATGACCGCACCCGTGTCGTGCGCGGGCTCGAGGCGCTCGTCGAAGCGTCGACCGAGGCCGCCGACCGATGACGCGCCTGCGGGCGACGCTCGCGCTGGTCGGGTTGCTGGCGCTCGCCGCCGGCTGCAGCGACCGCGCGTCCGGCACGCAGCGCGCGGCGGCGCCGGCCGTGCCCGTCCTCGTCGCGGACGCCGTCCGCCGCGACGTGCCGCTCGACGTCGGCGTCATCGGCACCGTGCAGGCGCTGACGACGGTCGGCGTGAAGTCCCAGGTGTCGGGTCAGGTGATGAAGGTGAATTTCGCCGAAGGTCAGGACGTCAGCGCCGGCCAGCTGCTCTTCACGATCGATCCGCGCCCGTTCGAGGCCGCGCTGGCGCAGGCGCAGGCGAACGTCGGGCGCGACACCGCGCAGATACGCCAGGCCGAAGCCGCATTCGCCCAGCGGCAGGCCGAGGTGCAGCAGGCGATCGCCAATGTCGAGCGCGATCAGGCGCAGCTCGAGAATGCCCGCGTGCAGGAGAAACGCTACAAGACGCTCGTCGACAAGGAGCTCGTGGCGCGCGAGCAGTACGATCAGTTCCGCACCAACCTGTCCGCGCTCGAGGCGACCGTGCAGGCGGATCGCGCCGCTGTCGAGAACTCGCGTGCGGCGGCGCAGGCGGCGCAGGCCGGGGTCGAGAACGCACGCGCCGTCATCCGCGCGGACGAGGCCATTGTCGAGACCGCGAAGCTCAATCTCGGTTATACGACCATCCGCGCGCCGATGTCCGGCCGCACCGGCAACCTGATGCTGCAGGCGGGAAACGTCGTGAAGGCCAACGACGACAACCCGATGGTCGTCATCGCGCAGGTCCACCCGATCTACGTCTCGTTCACCGTGCCGCAGCAGCATCTGGCCGCGATCAAGCAGTACATGGCCGCCGGCCCCCTGGCGGTGCGCGCGACGCCGCCGGGCGCGGGGAAGCCGACGGTCGGACGGCTGACCTTCGTGAACAACACGGTGGATCCTACGACGGGCACCATCCAGCTCAAGGGCACCTTCGACAACGCGGAGAACGTGCTCTGGCCCGGACAGTACGTGGAAGTCGTCCTCACACTGACGACCGAGTCGGCCATCGTCGTGCCGTCGCAGGCGGTGCAGCCGGGCCAGCAGGGCTCGTATGTCTTCGTGGTGAAGCCGGATGCCACGGTGCAGCCGCGTCCGGTCGAGCTCGGCCGTCGACTCTCCACAGACACGATCATCACCAAGGGGCTGACCGCCGGCGAGCACGTCGTCACGGACGGCCAGCTGCGGCTCGTGCCCGGCGCACGCGTGGAGATCAAGCCGGCAAAGGCGTCGTGAGCCCGTCGTGAACACCCAGCTGTTCATCCGTCGTCCCGTTCTGACCACGCTGCTGATGGCGGCCGTCCTCATCTTCGGCGTGATGGCGTACCAGAAGCTGCCCGTCAACGATCTGCCGAACGTCGACTTCCCGACGATTCAGGTGATCGCGAATCTTCCGGGCGCGACGCCGGAGACGATGGCGTCGGCGGTGGCCACGCCGCTCGAACGCCAGTTCACCACGATCGCCGGCATCGATTCGATGACGTCCACGAGCGCGCTCGGCGTGACGAACATCACGATTCAGTTCACGCTGGACCGCAACATCGACGCCGCGGGGCAGGATGTGCAGGCCGCGATCGCCAAGGCGGCCACGCTGCTGCCGCCCGGGATGCCGACGCCGCCCATCTATCAGAAGGTCAATCCCGCGGATCAGCCCGTCCTCTATATGTCGTTGAGCTCGCCGACGCTGCCGCTCTATACGGTGGACGAATACGCGCAGACCTTCCTCGCCCAGCGGATCTCGACGATCTCGGGCGTTGCGCAGGTGACGATCTTCGGCTCGCAGAAGTACGCGGTGCGGGTACAGGTGGATCCTCGCGCGCTGGCGGCGCGCGGTATCGGCCTCGACGAGGTCGAGGGCGCCGTGGCGCGCGCGAACGTGAACAAGCCGACGGGCACGCTGTGGGGGCCGACGCAGGCGTACAACGTTCAGGCCACCGGCCAGCTGACGGACGCCGCCGCGTACCGGCCCATCATCGTGGCGTATCGGAACGGCTCGCCGGTGCGCCTGGAAGAGCTCGGCCGCGTCGTGGACGGCGTGCAGACCGACAAGGTCGCCGGCTGGTTCAACGGCGAGCGCGCCGTGGTGTTGGCGGTGCAGCGTCAGCCGGGAACGAACACGATCGAGGTCGTCGACGCCATCCGCAAGCTTCTGCCGGTGTTCCGGCAGCAGCTGCCGGCGGCCGTCAATCTCAACGTCGTGTACGACCGCTCGGTGGCCATCCGCGAGTCGGTGCACGACGTGCAGTTCACACTGCTGCTCACGATCGCGCTCGTGGTGATGGTGATCTTCCTGTTCCTGCGCAACGTCTCAGCCACCATCATTCCGAGCCTGGCGGTGCCGCTGTCGATCGTCGGCACGTTCGCGATCATGTACGCGCTGGGCTACACGATCGACATCATTTCGCTGATGGCGCTCACGCTGTGCGTTGGCTTCGTCGTCGACGACGCCGTCGTCATGCTCGAGAACATCGTGCGCCACATGGAGCACGGCGAGGACCGGATGACCGCCGCGCTCGAAGGCGCGCGGGAGATCGGCTTCACGATTCTCTCGATGACCTTGTCGCTGGCCGCGGTCTTCATCCCCGTGCTGTTCATGGGCGGGGTGGTCGGCCGGCTCCTGCACGAGTTCGCGATCACGATCGGCGCCGCGGTCCTCGTGTCGGGCGTCGTATCGCTCACGCTCACGCCGATGCTTTGCAGCCGGTTTCTCAAGCCGCCGCACGCGGGACACAATCGCCTGTACAACGCCTCCGAGCGGTTCTTCGACGGCATGCTGCACGCGTATGACACGACGCTCAAGTGGACGCTCGCCCACCGTCGCACCACGATGGTGGTGTTGTTGCTCACCTTCGGCGTCACCGCGTGGCTGTTCTACAAGATTCCCAAAGGCTTCATTCCGACCGAAGACAACGGCTCGATCTTCGCGTTCACGGAGACGGCCCAGGACATCTCCTTCGACGCCATGGTGGACAAGCAGCGGGCGGTGGCCGACATCATCCGCGCCGATCCGGCCGTGCAGCAGAGCATGTCGTTCATCGGCGCCTCCGGCTCGAGCGTCGTGCTGAACAACGGCCGCGTCTTCTCACTGCTCAAGCCGCGCGACGAGCGGCCGCACGCCGAGAAGATCATCGAACGCCTGCGCCCGAAGCTCGCGACCGTCCCCGGCATCCGCGTGTACCCGCAGATCCTGCCGACGATTCGGATCGGCGGCCAGCTCACGAAGGCCGTCTATCAGTACACGCTGCAGGACACGGACACCCAGGAGCTCTATCACTGGGCGCCGCTCATCTACGACAAGCTGCGCCAGCTGCCGGGCCTGCAAGACGTCAACTCCGATCTGCAGATCACGAGTCCGCAGCTCACGGTCGAAATCGACCGCAACAAGGCATCCACGCTGGAGGTCAGCGCTGACCAGATCGAAAGCGCGCTCGGCGCCGCGTACGGCGCCAAGCAGGTCTCGACCATCTACACGCCGTCGAACCAGTACTGGGTCATCCTCGAGGTCGATCCGCAGTTCCAGCGTGATCCGACGGCGCTCGGACTGCTGTACGTGCGCAACACTCGAGGCACCCTCGTGCCGCTGGCGTCACTGGCGACGATGACGCCGGGCGTCGGCCCCCTGACCGTGAACCACCTCGGTCAGCTGCCGGCGGTGACGCTCTCGTTCAATACACGCCCGGACGTGTCGCTGTCGCAAGCGGTCGCCGAGGTCGAGCGGGTGCAGCGCGAGCTTCGCGTACCCGCCACGGTGACCGGAACGTTCCAGGGCACGGCCCAGGCGTTCCAGGCTTCGCTTCAGGGCCAGGGTGTGCTGCTGCTCATCACGATCCTCGTCATCTACCTCGTGCTGGGCGTGCTGTATGAGAGCTTCATCCATCCGCTCACGATTCTGTCCGGGCTGCCGTCGGCCGGTGCGGGCGCGCTGGTGACGTTGTCGCTGTTCGGCATGGAGCTCAACGTCTACGGCTTCGTCGGCATGATCATGCTCATCGGCATCGTGAAGAAGAACGCGATCATGATGATCGACTTCGCGATCGAGGCCGAGCGGGGCGGCATGACGCCGCGCGAGGCCATCTATCAGGGTTGTCTGCTGCGGTTCCGTCCGATCATGATGACCACGATGGCCGCGCTGCTCGGCACGCTGCCGATCGCGCTCGGCATCGGCGCCGGTGCCGATGCGCGCCGCCCGCTCGGGCTCGCCGTCGTCGGCGGGCTCGTCGTCTCGCAGTTGCTGACGCTCTACATCACGCCGGTCCTCTACCTGTATATGGAGTCGGCGCAGAAGTACCTGGCGACGCACCCGATCTCGCGCATCTTCTTCTGGCGCCGCCCATTGCCCCAGCCTTCTTAAGAACATGGGGGCCCCGAAATGGCCCCCAAACCCCCCAACGCTCGGAACCGCGCCGGCGTAGCCGTCGCGATCCTCAATCCTGAGATGCGCGACGTCGGGGGCCCCGAAATGGCCCCCAAACCCCCCAACGCTCGGAACCGCGCCGGCGTAGCCGTCGCGATCCTCAATCCTGAGGTGCTCGATCCTCGGGTCTCGGCTACTTCGGCGCGGTGACGCGATAGCCGCGCGCCTGCACGCACCGGTCGACGACTTCGCGGTCGACGGCGAGGTACGCGGATCCACGCGGCGCGGACGGATTATCGAGTCGCGGCCTGGGTGCAGCGAGCCTCGTCGGCATCTTTTTCGGACGCGGTGATGCCGGTCTTGTCGTAGACGCTCTTGCCGTGCGGCGATACGCACGCGCCGAGTAACAAGCCAAGCATGACGGCCGTGACCAGGTGCCGCACTCAGCTCACCGAGTGGAGATCGATCGAGGTCGTCGTCATGCGACCGCTGGGCAGCGGCTCCACGGCAACCCCGTACAGGTCGCCGCCCCTGTGACGCAGCGTCAGTCGCGCGTGCGAGCGATCGGCTGACTCGAGCCCCACGCTGCGGCCTTTCGTACGCCACGTCCCGGATGTCCTCCACTGGCGCGCGCCGCTTCCCAGGTCTTGGTGAATGTTCCGTCGGGCCGCAGATCCAGCCTGACTGTCGCGCCCGCAGGTCCCGAGTAAATGCGTAGTACTCCGACGCGGCGCCCACCCAGGTGCCCGCGACGGATGGTGCGACGGCGGTGGAGGGTTGCTCCGCCTGCGCGCAGAGCGGCCCCGCGACGACCGCCATCGCGACCAAGCAAGCGCTAAACCTCATGCCGGACAGAAGTGCCATGCCACGACGCGCTCGGCGCAGCGCGCCGAACGCGCGGTCGGCACTAGCCGATCAATTAGCGCAGCGCGCCGATGTAATCCGCGAGCGGGTCGATGTCCGCGTCCGCGACCGGTTGAGCCGCCTGCGTCATCGCGCCATCGAGGTCGCCGCGCGTGCGTGCCTTGAAGCCTCGCATCTGCGCGACGATGTACTCGCGAGACAGGCCGCGCAGGCGCGGTGCGTAATCCCGGCCCTCGAAATTGCGTCCATGGCAGTCGTTGCAGTGATAGCCCTCGGCGACCCGTCGGCCTGCCTCGCTGGCGGTGGCGTCGACCGCGCGGTCGGGCGGCGTGGCGGGACGCTGGGCGGCGAAGAATGCGGCGAGATCGGCTATGTCGGTGTCGCTGAGCGCGGCTGCGATCGGCCCCATCTGCGGATCGGCCCGCCGCTTGTCGCGGTAGAGCAGGAGCTGCCAATGGATGTACGTCGCGACCTGCCCGGCCAGCGATGGCACCGTCGGGTTGGTCGAGTGGCCGTCCGGTCCGTGGCACGCGAAACACGCCTGTGCGTTGCGCCGGCCGGCTTCGACGTCCGCGCCGAGCGCCGCACAAGGGACGCAAAGCGCCGCGATCAGCGCGACGACGACAATTCGATCAACGGCCGTAGCTGACTCGATAGATCGCGCCGGCGTAGTCGTCCGAGATGAGCAGCGACCCGTCCTTCATCTGGCGCGTGTACACCGGGCGGCCCCAGATCTGCTCTCCCTCGAGCCAGCCCTCGGCAAACGGCTCGTATTTCGGCACGTCGCCGGCGCGCAGCGTGACCATCATCACGCGGAATCCGCTCTTCTGGCTGCGATTCCACGAACCGCGCTGCGCCAGGAACATCCGGTTCTTGTAGTCGGCGGGGAACATCGAGCCCGTGTAGAACTCGACGCCGTTGCCGGCGACGTGCGGGCCCGTCTTCAGCAGCGGTGCCGCGAACTCGCCGCACGCGCGGCCGCGACCGAGCTCGGGGTCGAGGATGTCGCCCTGGTGGCAATACGGAAAGCCGAAGTGCAGCCCTTTCTTCGGCGCGACGTCGAGGCGGTCGCTCGGGACGTCCTCGCCGAGCCAGTCACGGGCGTGCGTGGCGAAATACAGCTCCTTCGTGACCGGATGCCAGTCGAAGCCGACGCTGTTGCGTACGCCGTGCGCCCAGTATTCGAACCCCGTCCCGTCCGGGTTGATCCGCGAGATGTTCGCGTGCGTGTCAGGCGGGACACAGATGTTGCACGGCGCGCCGATGTTGAAGTAGAGCTTGCCGTCGGGGCCGAACGCCAGATATTTCCAGCCGTGCGGCGCGTCTTTCGGCAGCGTGTCGTAGACCACCTTCATCTCGGGCGGGCTCTCGAGCCGGTCTTCGATGCCCTCCATCTTTGTGATGCGATGAATCTCGGCGATGTACAGCGTGCCGTCCTTGAACGCGACGCCGTTCGGCAGGTTCAGCCCCTTGGCGATCGTCTTCACTTCGCGCGAGCCGCCCTTGTCGATGATCGCGTAGACGTTACCCGCGACGCGGCTCGAGACGAACAGCGTGCCCTTGTCGCCCCACGTCATCACGCGGGCGTTGTTGATCCCGTGCGCCCACAGCTCGACCTTGAACCCCTGCGGTACGCGGATCTTGCTGATCGGGATCTCGCTCGCCGCCTTCGGCGCGGGCGGCTGCGCGATCGGCGACAGCGTGGACTGCTCCATCTCTTTGGGCTGCCCCTGCTTCCAGGTGGGCGGCGCGGTCGACGGCTGCGCGGCCACGAAATGCGTGGCGAGCACCACGGCGACGATGACGGTGAGCGTTAGCACGTGACGCGTGGGGGTTGAATTCATGCTCGTCCTCCGCCGTGACGGGACATGATGAGGGTCGAATGCCGCCAGAACCTAGCGCGTGCATCATGCCTTGTCAATGTCGGCCGCGGCGTGTAGGTTCGCGCGCGTGATCGTCCGGGCCGGCGTCGTGCTGACGCTCCTGCTCGTCGCGGCGCGCGCGGCGGCGCAGCCGTCGGAGCCGGCGCGGCTCGAGCCCGTCGTCGTCACGGTCACGCGCATCGAGCAGAAGGTCGAGGATGCGCCGGCCAGTGTCACGGTGATCACGCGCGAGGACGTCCAGGCATCGGCCAGCCAGACGGTCGACGACTTGCTGCGCCAGGTGCCCGGCTTCAGCCTGTTTCGTCGTTCGTCGAGCGTGGTCACGCATCCGACCGCGCAGGGTGTCTCGCTGCGTGGGATCGGCCCCAGCGGCGCCAGTCGCGTGCTGGTGCTCGTCGACGGCATCCCCGTGAACGACCCCTTCGGCGGTTGGGTCTACTGGAGCCGCATGCCGATGCAGTCGATCGAGCAGATCGAGGTAGTGCGCGGCGGCGGCTCGAGCGTCTGGGGGAATGGCGCGCTGGGCGGCGTGATCAACGTCATCACGCGCAAGCCGATGGCCCGCGCGGCCTTCTTTCAAGGCTATTATGGCAGCTACGACACCTACGACGTCGACCTGCTCGTCAGCGATGTGTACGGCCCGTTTCGCATCAGCCTCGAGGGCGACCGCTACGGCACCGACGGCTACAAGATCGTCAAGGAATCACGCCGCGGCGCCATCGACGTCGACGCCGCGTCGCGGCACACGACGCTGAACGGGCGGGTGGAGGGCGTGCTCTCGTCTGACGTGTCGCTCTGGGCGTCCGGCGCGTACTTCGACGAGGAGCGTGAGAACGGCACGCCGCTCCAGCTGAACCGTACCGGCACCGGCTCCTATGCGACGGGCGGCCGCATCCGCGATGGTGACGACGAATGGACGTTCGCGCTGTTCGGCGACGTCCAGCAGTTTCGGAGCACGTTCTCCACCCAGGCGCAGGACCGTAATTCGGAAACGCTCGCCCTCGACCAGCGCGTGCCGACCACGTCCGCGGGCGGCTCGCTACAGTGGGCGCACCGCTTGGAGACGCACCGTCTCGGCGCGGGCGGCGACGTGCGCTGGGTGCAGGGCGAAACGCGCGAGCGCGTGTACAACGCCGGCGCGTTCGTCCGCAATCGCGTGGCCGGCGGCCAGCAGCTCATCGCCGGCGCGTACGTCGAGGACCTGTGGACGCCACTTCCGATCCTGGAAGTGGCGGGCGGAATCCGCGGGGACTACTGGCTCAGCTATGACGGCCAGCGCACGGAAACGCCCCCCGCCGCCGGTAGCGGCGTGCCGGCCTTCCATGCGTTCGGCGAGATCGAGCGCATCATTCCGAGCCCGCGGCTGGCCGCGCTGATCCACGCGACGCCGACCACGGACGTCCGGCTGTCGGCGTACCAGAACTTCCGGGTGCCGACGCTCAACGAGCTGTACCGGCCGTTCCGCGTGCGGAACGACGTCACCGTCGCCAACGAGCATCTCAAGCCCGAGCGGCTGACCGGCGGCGAGGCCGGCGTGCAGCAACGCTGGGGACCGTTGACGGCACGGGTCACCGGCTACTGGAACGAGGTCAAGGACATCATCATCAATGCGACGCAGACGCTGCGCCTGCCCGACTGCCCGGCCGGCACACTGTGTCGCCAGCGCCAGAACATCGACCTGGCGCGCATCCGCGGCGTCGAGACCGAGCTCGACCTGCGACCCGCGCGTGACTGGCACATCATCGCGAGTCACCTCTATAGCGACACGCGCGTGCTGGATGCGGCGGTCCAACCCGCGCTCGAGGGCAAGCGGCTGGCCCAGGTGCCCGAGAACACCGCGACGCTGAGCGCGCGGTTCGACAACCCCGCGCTGTTTGCAGCTGCCGTCACGCTGCGCTACGTCGGCGCGCAGTTCGAGGACGACCTCAACACACTGCCGCTCGGGAGTTACGTCACCGTCGACCTCAGCGCGTCCAGGGCCGTCACGAAGTGGATGGAGGTCTTCGTCGCCGCGGAAAACCTCTTCAATCGGACCTACGCGGTCGGTCGCACGAGCGAGGGCGTGATCTCGACCGGCGCGCCGCGCATCGCGCACGGCGGTGTCCGGCTCGCGTTCTGACGGCCGCGGCTCACCTCACGACGCGCGCGCGCCCGCCGCCTTGAAACGCCGGCACATGGGTTTACAGCAGGAGCCACCCGGCCACGCCGCCGAGCGCTACCACGAGGATCGCTGATGTCCGGCCGTGATAGAACGCCAGCGCGGCGATGAGCGCCACCGCAAGCGTCTTGACGTCGTGCAACGCCGAGCGCGCGAGCGTGTACGCGCCGGCCGCGGACAGCCCGATGCCGATCGGCAGTAGCGCCCGCTCGACGGATATCGCCCAACGATGCCCTCGCCAGCGCTGCCATCGCTCCGCCACGACGATGACGATGAGCGAGGTCGGGAGGAACATCGCCGCCGTCGCCAGCACCGCACCCGCCAGGCCATGCGCGCGATATCCGACGAACGCGACGACGAGCATCGTCGGTCCCGGAGTCAGCTGCGCGAGCGTGTAGCCGTCGACGAATTCCGTCGCCGTCACCCAGGCGTGGCGAAGCACGACCTGGCGCTGCATCTCGGGAATGACGCCGAGGCCACCGCCGACACAGATGAGGCTGAGCCAGAGAAACGTCCACGTCATCACGAGGAGATCAGTCATTCGAGGTCTCCGGGCGATTGAGCCACAAACCGAGAAGGGCCATCACGACGATCACGGCCGGCGTGTTCAGCCGCAGCGGCCCGACGGCGACGAACGTCAGGCCGGCGATGCCGAGCGCGCGTGCGCTCACGAGCGCGGGGCGCGCCATGCGCAGCGTGGTGATCGCGACGAGACCCACCACCGCCGCGCTCATGCCGCGCATCACCGTCGCGACGTCCGGCGTCAGCCCGCGCGCCAGGTAGATCGCGGCGAGCACGATGAGGATGACGCCGCCCGGCACGATCACCGCGACAAGGCCCCCGAAGGCGCCGCGGACGCCGGCCAGGCGGTGGCCGAGCGTGATGGCGAGATTGGAAAACGTCGCGCCGGGCAACAGCTGCGCGAGCGTGAAGTCCTGCAGGAACTCTTCGCTGCGCAGCCAGCGGCGGCGCGAGACCAGCGCATCGTAGAAAAACGCGGCGCGGCCGCCACCGATCGAGAAAATGCCGGTCAAGGCGAACGCGCGCACGAGCCGCGCAAGGGACGGGGACGAGGCCACGCCGCGGTCAGGCGGTCACGCGAGGAAATGCAGCAGCGCGGTGGCCAGGCTCAGGAAGATCGTCACGCCGAGGACGTCCTGCAACGCGGTCTCGAACGGGCCGGCCGTCAGCGCGGGATCGAAGCCGAGTCTCTTCGACACCATCGGGATGCCGGTGCCCGCCGCTCCCGACAGGTTCACGGAGATGAACATCGACACCGCGACCACGAGACCGAACGAAACCGTGCCGTGCCAGACGCTGCCGAGCAGCCCCACGACGATGCCGCAGACGGCGCCGATGATGGACGTGGTCTGCACCTGGCGCAGTAGCGGCTCCCACCAGCGCTTGAGCTGCACGTGGCCGGTGGCGAGACCGCGGACGACCATTGTCACGGACTGCAGCCCCGTGTTGCCGGAGATGGCCTGGATGACCGGCATGAACGAGGCGAGCAGGATGACTCGTGACAACGTGCTGTCGTAGTAATGGATCACGACGCCGGCGCACAGCTCGATGAGCAGCGTGGTGAGAATCCACGGCAGGCGCATCAGCGCGATCTCGCGCGGTGAGCGACGGTCGAGCTCGGAGGCGTCCGAGCCCGCGAGGCGAAAGATGTCCTCCGACGCTTCTTCGCCGAGCACGTCGATGACGTCCTCGACGCTGATCGTTCCGAGCAGTCGCCGCTCGCGGTCGACCACGGGCACCGCGACGAGATCGTACTTGGCGACCAGCCGCGCAACCTCTTCCTGGTCGGTTTCCGGCGAGACCGTGACGACGCTCGCGTCGCGAATGGCCCACATCGGCGTTGTCGGGGCGGCGGTGAGCAGGCGGCGCAGCGGCACGACGCCGACGAGATGCCGATGATCGTCCATGACGTAGAGCTCGAAGCCGCGACCCTCGGGCGCCGACTTGCGGATCTGCTCGATCGCCTCGGCGACGGTGGCCGACTCCGGGACAGCCACCGCGTTCGGCGACATCAAGCGCCCCGCGGTGTCTTCGGGATACTCCAGCAGCTCCTGGACGTCCTCGGACTGCTCCTCCTTCATCATCTCGAGGAGGCTCTCGGCCTGCGCTTCCGGGAGCTCCTCGACGACCTCGGCCGCGTGGTCCGGCGGCATCTCGTCGAGGATGCGCGAGACCTCGAGCTGATCCAGGGCCTGCACGAGCTGCAGCAGCGTCTGATCGTCGAGCTCGGACAGCACCTCGCCCGCACGCTGCGCGGAGAGCAGCCGGAACACCGTCACTTGCGCTTCGAGCGGCAGGTCGCGCAGCAACGCCGCGACGTCCGCGGGGTGCGCGGCCGTCAGCAGGTCGAGTAGCCGCCGGCGATCGCCCCGCTCGAGCAGCGCCTGAACGGTCTCCGCGCTGCGGACGGTCTCTTCCATGCGGCCTATTGTGCTCGATTGTTGGAGCCGGAGCGAGCGCGAATCAGCGCGACGCGGTGATCATCGCGAGGACGCCACGCCAGTAGCGGCCCTCGGGCGAGCGCGCGTCGTAGAACCGGAGGGCCGCGCGCGCCCTCGCTTCCGCTGCCTCACGACCGTACGTCGAGAGCATCCATGCTG
>Ga0310810_10000362_pt1 | contig 47230 bp, 50 predicted proteins | sample NCmetagenome_FD_207641 | JGI IMG/M metagenome (GOLD analysis project Ga0310810, IMG submission 207641) | Soil microbial communities from experimental microcosm in Duke University, North Carolina, United States - NC | ecosystem: Engineered > Artificial ecosystem > Soil microcosm > Unclassified ...
GCGGCGCGGATCTGGGTGCCCACCTCGGCCACCGTCCGCTGCACGAGCGGGTGGTGGCTCAGCGGCTCGGTCGAGGGGCGCTGGGTCTTGGTGCGCGCCATCTCGGCCATGTACTCGAAGGCGACCTCGCCGATGCCCAGGTACACCGCGGCGTAGCCGAGCGCGAAGCCCTGCAGGTCGATGGTGAGGTACTGGCCGGGGCGGCCCACCACGTTGCTCGGGTCGACCGCGCAGTCGTAGCGGATGGTGTGGCTGATGGTGCCGCGCATGCCGGTGGCGTTCCAGGTGCCCTCGATCTTCACCCCCGCGTCGCGGCTCGGAATCATGGCCGAGATCACCCCGTCGCGCGCGCTCGTCTGGCCCTCCAGGATGCCGGTGATGAAGAAGTAGTCGGCCGCGTCCCCGAGGGAGCAGAACTGCTTGACCCCGGCCACCCGGTAGCCGCCGTCGCCGGTGGGGCGGAACACGGTGCTCAGCACGAACTTGTCGCGGAAGCTCTGCTCGGGCTCGCTGGTGATCGACGCGATCCGGGCGCCGCGGCCGACCACCTCGCCGAAGTAGCGCCGCTTCTGCTCCTCGGAGGCCAGCGCGGCCAGGAAGGTGGTCACGGTCGAGTGCATGTTGAAGGTCAGCGCGGTGGCCGAGCACCCCTTCGCGATCTCCCGCAGGGCGTGGACGTAGGTCACCGGGTCGGCGCCGACCCCACCGTACTCGCGCGGCACCGCGAGCGCGTGCAGGCCGGCCGCGTGGAGGTCGGCGTAGTTCTCGTAGGGGAACGTGGAGTCGGCGTCGTGGCGCGCCGCGCGCGGCGCGAAGCGCTCGCGCGCGAGCACGGCCACGCGCTCCACCACGCGGCGCTGCTCGTCGGTGAGGGGCGGGAGCGGGAACACTGGCCTGACTCCTCCTGGGGCCCGGGGGTGGCGCTAGCCTAGCGCCCCCGCGGGGGCCGGCGCAACCGCGGTGGTCGCGCGCTCGTATGGTACTGTGATCGCTGTCATGGCGTCACCCAAGCACGGCCGACCGGTCGAAGCGCCCGCCCGCCCGGACCCCCTGGTGGCCGGGCTCGCCGCCGCCGGCGTGGTCATCTCCGCCTACCTGACCTGGCTCAAGTGGGCCGGCACCACCGCCGCCTTCTGCCTGTCCGGCAGTGGCTGCGACATCGTGCAGGCGAGCCAGTACGCGATGCTGCTGGGCGTGCCGACCGCGCTGTGGGGCGCGCTGCTGTACGGGGCCATCGGCGTGCTCGCGGTGATGGGGCTCGGACCCCGGCGCTGGCGCTGGGCCTTCTACCTGGCCGCCGGCGGCGCGGGATTCTCGATCTACCTCACCGCGCTGTCGGTGCTGGTCATCCATGCCACCTGCGCCTACTGCCTGGCCTCGACCGGCCTCATGGTGGCCATCCTCGCGGTGCTCTGGTGGCGCCGCGCCGCCCTTCCGGGCCAGCGGGGGCGGATCGGCGGGCTGGTGGCCGGGGGACTCACCGCCGCGGTGCTGGTCCCGTTCGGCGCCGCGTTCATCTTCGCGATGCCCTCCGGGGTGGCCGGCGGCTCGGAGCTGGCCCTCGCGCGGCACCTGCGCTCGACCGGCGCGGTCATGTACGGGGCCTACTGGTGCCCGCACTGCCAGGAGCAGAAGGCGCTCTTCGGCGACGCGGCCCGCGAGCTGCCCTACGTGGAGTGCGATCCCAGCGGGGTGAACGGGCGGCCGGACCTCTGCGAGAAGGCGGGGGTGAAGGCGTTCCCGACCTGGGTGGTCGGCGGCCAGCGCTTCGAGGGCGTGCAGTCCATCGGGGCCCTCGCCGACGCCTCGAAGTTCCAGCCCGCCAAGCCGCCCGCGCCCACCAAGTAGCGCGGCGGCGCCTCAGTGCGCGCCGGGCGTGGCGCGCGCCCGCACCCGCTTCAGCAGCAGCACCAGCGGCACGCTGCAGATCGCGAGCACCGTGATCAGCCGGAAGTTGTCCACGAAGGCGAGCAGGGTCGCCTGCGCCACCAGCGTCTTGTAGAGGATGCCCACCGCCTGCTGGCCCGCCGCGTACGGGCCCACCTTCGGGGTGAGGGCCTGCCGGAGCGCCTCGAGCTTCTGCTGGTAGACCGGGTCGTAGGGGGTCATGCGCGCCACGAGGATGTTCTGGTGCACCTGCGCGCGCCGCGAGAGCAGCGTGGTGGCCACCGAGATCCCGACGCTACCGCCCAGGTTGCGCATCAGGTTGTAGATGCCGGTGGCCCCGCCCATCTGCTCCCGACGTAGCGTGCCGAAGGACATGGTCGAGAGCGCGATGAAGATGAGCGGGTTGGCGAGCCCGTTCAGGAACGTCACGAACGCGATGTTCGACCACGCCACGTCGAAGGTGAGGCGCGAGAGCCAGACGCCGGAGAGGGCCAGGAAGCCGAAGCCGACCGCCACCAGCAGGCGCGCGTCCAGCACGCCGACGAGCCGGCCCACCACGATCGCGGACAGCAGCGCCCCCAGGCCCCGCGGGCTGGTGGCGAGCCCGGCCTGGAGAGCCGGGTAGCCGAGCAGGGTCTGGAGGAAGAGCGGGAGCAGGGCGGTGGTGCCGTAGAGCACGACGCCCATCGCGGTGATGAGCACGGTGCCGGTGGCGAAGTTGCGGTCGCCCAGGATCCGCAGGTTGACGATGGGCTCGTCGGCCACGAGCTCGCGCGCGATGAAGGCGACCATCGCCACGCAGGAGATCGTGAGCGTCCAGCGGATCCACTCGGCGGCGAGCCAGTCGACCTGCTGGCCCTTGTCGAGCACCACCTGCAGGGTGGCGAGCCAGAGGGCCATGAAGCCGAGCCCCCAGTAGTCGATGCGGCGGAGCACGGTCCGCTGGAGGTACGGTGGGTCCTCGATGAAGGCCTGGGTCATGACGAGCGCGACGAAGCCCACCGGCAGGTTGATGTAGAAGATCCAGCGCCACGAGTAGCTGTCGGTGATCCAGCCCCCCAGGGTGGGCCCGAGGATCGGGGCCACGATCACGCCCATCGAGTAGGCGGCCATCGCGCGGCCGCGCCGCGCGGGGGCGAAGCTCTCGAGCAGGATCGCCTGGGCGATCGGCTGGAGCGCGCCGCCGCCCACTCCCTGCACGACCCTGGCCAGGATCAGGAGCCCGAGGCTGGTGGCCGCGCCGCACGCCGCCGAGGCGAGCGTGAAGATCACGATGCACACGAGGAGGAAGCGCTTGCGCCCGAAGACCGCGCTGAGCCACGCGGTCACCGGCAGCACGATCGCGTTGGAGATCAGGTAGCTGGTCAGGACCCAGGTGGCCTGCTCCGGGGTCGCCGAGAGGCTGCCCGCGATGTGGGGCAGGGCCACGTTGGCGACCGAGGTGTCGAGGACCTCCATGAAGGTGCCCAGCATCACCGAGATCGCGATGAGGACCGGGCTCGAGCGCGGGCGCCACTCGGCCGTGGCGTCCGCGGCGGCGGTGGTCGGCGGCGGGCTCTCGTCTGCCATGCTTGACGGGTCGGGTACCGACCGCCATTATAGGCGCGAACTCGATGACGGATCTCGATCAGGAGGGGATCTCCGGGCGCCTGCGGGCCCGCTTCACCACCTATCAGGAAGGACCGCCGCGACGCCGCTACGCCCTGCTCGGCATCGCGCTGGTCGTGCTGGTCGTGATCGGCTATGGGATCTACACCTGGTACTACTGGCGTCATCACATCTCCACCGACGACGCCTACGTCACCGCGCACATCGCCCCGATGAGCGCGCGGGTTCCCGGCATCGTGATCGAGGTGGCGGTCAACGACAACCAGGACGTCAAGCCGGATCAGGTGCTGGTGCGGCTCGACCCGCGCGACTACGAGGTCGCGGTGGCGCAGGCCCGCGCCGCGGTGGTCTCCGCCAAGGGCGACCTGCAGAACGCGGTGGCCAGCGTGCCGCTCACCGACGACTCCACGAAGAGCCTCGTCCAGCAGGCCGACGCTGCGCTCGGCGCCACCCAGCATGGCACCGAGATGGCTCGGCAGGACCTCGAGCAGCGTCTCGCCGAGATCCAGTCGCGCCTCGCCGCGGTGGCCGCCGCGGAGGCGGCGGTGCGCTCCGCCCAGGCCGACTACGACCGCGCCAAGCTGGACCGTGATCGGATCGCGGCGCTCGTGAAGGGTCTGCTCGTGGCCCAGCAGGACATGGACCACGCGGAGGCCGCCTACCGGACCGCGGAGGCCGCGCTGGACGCGGCCCGCAAGCGCCTCGACCAGACGCGCAGCGACGTGTTCCAGGCCCAGGCCTCCCAGCGCTCGCAGCAGGCTGCGGTCGCCCAGTCGGTGCGACGGGTCGACGAGAGCCGCGCGTCGCTCGAGAACGCGCGCAGCCAGCGCCAGCAGGTGGGGGTGCGCCAGGCGCAGGTGGAGGCGGCGCAGGGGCGGCTCGCCCAGGCGCTCGCCAACCTGCAGCAGGCGGAGCTGAACCTGACCTACTGCACGATCCGGGCGCCGATGGCGGGGCGGGTGAGCCGCAAGTCGGTCGAGGTGGGCCAGGTGGTGACCGCGGGCCAGGCGCTGCTCGCGGTGGTGGATCTCGACGACGTGTGGGTCCTCGCGAACTACAAGGAGACCGAGCTCACCGACGTGCGGCCCGGGCAGTCCGCGATCGTCACCGTCGACACCTACCCGGGCAAGAAGTTCCGCGCCCGGGTCGACTCCATCCAGGCCGGCTCGGGCGCGGTGTTCTCGCTGCTGCCGCCCGAGAACGCCACGGGCAACTTCGTGAAGGTGGTGCAGCGCGTGCCGGTGAAGCTCGTCTTCGAGCGCGGCGAGAACTCGCAGCACCTGCTGGTGCCCGGCATGTCCGCCGTCCCGGTCATCTCCCTCCGCTAGAGGCGCCATGAAGATCGACGTGCTCCTGATTCCGGTCGGCGCGCGCTACCCCGAGATGCGCGCCGCCGCGGTCGCCGCCGAGGAGGCGGGCTTCGACGGGGTGTGGACGTGGGATCACCTGCGCGATCCCGACGGGGCGGCGGAGGCCGGCGTGCCCGAGGCGTGGACGGTGCTGACCGCGCTCGCCGAGGCCACCCGGCGGATCACGATCGGCCCGCTCGTGCTGAACACCGGCCTGCGGCATCCGGGCCTGCTCGCGAACATGGCGGCCACGCTCCAGCAGGTCTCGGGCGGCCGGCTCCTGCTCGGGATCGGCGCCGGCGCCACGCCCTCGATGGCCTACGCACGCGAGCAGACCGCGCTCGGCCTGGAGGTGGCGTCGGACCGGACGCGCGCGGAGCGGGTGGCCGAGACCGCGCAGGTGCTGAAGCGGCTGTGGAGCGGAGACGGCTCGAGCTTTGCCGGGACCCAGTTCCGGCTGGATCGGCCCTCCGGCTACCTGCGACCGGATCCGCCGCCGCCGATCATCGTGGGCGGCTTCGGCCCGCGGATGGCCGCGATCGCGGGGCGCCACGCCGACGGCTTCAACACCCAGGCCATGCATCCGGACCTCGCCGAGCTCGGCCGCGTGGCCCGCGAGGCCCACGCCGCGTCGGGGCGCGATCCCGCGCGCTTCGGCCTGAGCGTGTTCGCGGGCCTGAGCGAGCGGTGGCTGCGCGAGGCCACGCCGGAGCGGGCGCGCCTCGAGCGGGTGGGGGTGGATCGGCTGATCTTGCTGACGCAGGCGCCGTACGATCTCGCGCTGATTCGCGCGAAGCGCTGAGCGCGCCGCCCGGGCCCGTCGATGGTCGGCACGAGCAGCCGCGAGCGCGTCGTCATCGCGCGCTCGTAGCCGAAGTGACGGCGCCGCGTCCGGCGCTCTTCCCGTATAATGGCCGGGCTCCATGGCCACCTCCGTCCTGATCGGCGTCGACATCGGCACGTCTTCCGCGAAGGGCGCCGCCTACGATCCGGATGGGCGCTGTCTCGGCACCACCGAGATCGCGTATCGCTACGAGACCCCGCGCCGCGGCTGGGCCGAGGCCGACGCGGGCGCGTGGTGGCGCGCGACGTGCCGCATCCTTCGCACGCTCGCCGACACCGTGCGGCCGGCACAGATCGACGGGGTCGCGGTGACCGGGCAGGCCCCGACGCTGCTCGCGGTGGACGCGACGGGACGCCCGGTGCGCCCCGCCATCCTCTGGCTCGACGTGCGGAGCGAGGGGATCGCCGAGGAGATCGCCACGCGCGTGGGGCCCGAGAGCGAGCGCGTCTCCGGCAACCGCGTCCACGCCTACTACCTCGGCCCCAAGCTCGCCTGGCTGCGGCGGCACGAGCCGGCGCGCTTCGAGCGCCCGATCACCATTCTCCAGTCGCACAGCTACCCGGTGATGCGGCTCACCGGCGCCCGCGTCAGCGACTACTCCTCGGCCGCGCTCGCCGCCCCGCTCTACGATGCCCGCGCGCGCGCGTGGTCGCCCGAGCTGTGCGCCGCGCTCGGCGTCGACCTCGCCTGGCTGCCCGAGATCAAGCCGAGCCACGCGATCGCGGGCCGGGTCACCGCGGCGGCGGCGCGCGAGACCGGGCTGCGCGAGGGCACGCCGGTCGCGGTGGGCGGCGCCGACTTCGCGGCCTCCACCCTGGCCGCCGGGGTCACCGAGCCCGGCGAGGCGTGCCTGATGCTGGGCACCGCCGGCAACCTGATCATGCCGCTCGCGACGCCCGACTTCGACCCCCGGCTGATCAACTCGCACCACGTCGGCTGCGACCGCTACCTCGCGCTCGGCGGGACGCTGTCCGGCGCGCTCCAGGAGTGGTTCCGGTCCATCGCGGGCCCCGGCGTCGCCTTCGAGACGCTCGACACGGAGGCGGCCGCGGTGCCCGCCGGCGCGGGCGGCCTGCGCCTGCTGCCCTACCTGCAGGGCGAGCGCACCCCGGTCTGGGACGCGGGCGCGCGTGGGGCCTTCGTGGGCCTCTCGCTGGTGCACGGGCGCGGGCACCTCTACCGGGCGCTGCTCGAAGGTGTGGCGGTGTCCTTCCGCCACTGCGCGGAGATCGCGGCCGGGAAGGGCCTGCGCCTCCGCGAGGTCATCGCGGTGAACGGGGGCGCGCGCAGCGCGGTCTGGCGCCAGATCCTGTGCGACGCGCTCGGAGTGCCGCTGCTCTACGTGCCCGACGGGGCGGGCGCGCCCGCGGGCGGCGCGCTGCTCGCCGGCCTCGCGGTGGGGCTGGTGGACGGGGTGGAGACCGCGCGGCGCTGGCGCAGCGCCCTGGTGCGGCACGCGCCCGATGCGGGGCGCACCGCGACGTACGCCGCGCTGCTCGCGGAGCGGCGCGAGCTCTACCCGGCGGTTCGACAGATCGCCTGATGGCCCGCATCGCCATCCTGGGCGCCGGCTTCATGGGCGGGGCGCTCACGGTGCCGGCGACCGACAACGGCCACACCGTCGCGCTCTGGGGCACGCACCTCGACGATCACCTGATCGCGGCGATGCGCGCCGGGGCGCAGCATCCCAAGCTCGGCCTCGTGCTTCCGCCCGGAGTGACCCCGTACGACTCGACCGAGCTGCCGCGGGCGCTCGCGGGGGCGGACCTGGTGGTCTGCGCGGTGACCTCGGACGGCGCGCTCCCGGTGCTCCGCCGCGCCGCGACCCGGCTGGCGCCCGGGATCCCGGTGCTGAGCGTGTCCAAGGGCCTGGCCCAGAGCCGCGGCCGGGCGGTCACGCTCTCCGACGCGATCGCGGAGGCGACCGGCCTGCACATCGTCACGGTGGGCGGGCCGTCGAAGGCGCTCGAGCTGGCCCGGCGCGTGCCCACCGCGGTGACCTACGCGGCGCCACGGGCCGCGGTGCGCCGGCGGCTCAGGCAGATGCTCGAGACCCCGTACTACCGCGTCGAGGAGACCGCCGATCAGCGGGGGCTCGAGCTGTGCTCCGCGCTCAAGAATGCCTACGCGATCGCGATCGGCCTCTGCGACGGCCTCGTCCTGGCCGGGCGCGCGGAGGCGATGTACAACACCAAGTCGGCCCTCTACACCCAGGCCCTCGGCGAGATCGCGCGGCTCGGCCGGACGGTGGGCATGCGCGGGGCCACCGTCCACGGCCTCGGCGGGGCGGGCGATCTCCACGTCACCGGCATGGCCGGCCGCAACCGCGTCTTCGGCGAGCTGCGCGGTGCGGGGAAGCCCACTCGGGAGGTGGTCGCCACGCTGAAGGCCCGCGACGAGCTGACCGAGGGCTACGCCGCGATCCGCTGGTGCTGGCGGTTCGCGCGCGAGCGGAAGGTGGGAGGCGTGCCGCTGCTCCAGGCCCTCCACCGCATCGTCTACGGCGGCCACGACGTGGAGCGCGAGCTCTCCGCGGCCTGCTTCGGGAGCGCGGCCGGCGTCACCTCGTCCGCGCGCTCACCTCGTTGACGTGAGGGCCAGCCGGTATCCCTTCACCACCACCCCCGGCGCCGGGGTGAAGTCCAGCTCGACCGCGCGCGCGAACCCCATGCGCTCGTAGAGGCCCATCGCCACCCGCATCATGTCGGTGGTGTGCAGCGTGAGCGTCGGCGCCCCCGCGGCCCGTGAGCGGCAGATGCACTCGTCCATGAGCCGCCGGCCCACGCCGCGCCCGCGCCCCGCCGGCCCCACCGCAAGCAGCCGCAGCTCGGGCTCCGCGAGCCGCCTTTCCGTGCCGCCGCCCGGCTCGGTCATCACCGAGCCCGCCGGCTGGAGCAGCACGCTGCCCACGACCGCCCCGGCCGCCTCGGCCACGATCAGCGTGGCCGGGGCCGCGGCGGCCAGCGTGGCCACGATGTTCTGGCGGTACGCGCTCCAGAGCGGGGGCGAGAGCACCGCCGCGTACTGCTCGTAGGCGGCGAGAGTCACCGCCTCGACGGCCGGGCGGTCGTCGAGGCGGCCATCACGGATCGTGACGTCGCCGGATCGCGCGCTCACGCCGCCGCGGGCTTGACCTCCGAGACCAGGCGCTCCATCGCCCGCGTCATGGCCGGGATACCGGACCGCGGCAGGTCGAAGGTCATCCACTCGGCGCCCATGCCCTTGACCCGCTTGACGTCGCCGGCCACCTCCGTGACCGAGCCCTGGAACGCGGCGCGGCCGGCGCCCTTCGCGCCGTCGGTCAGGTCCAGCGGGTTGCGCGGGGCGAGACCGAGCGTGTCGCGCCGGCCGGTCCGGCTCGCCAGGTCGCGCAGGGTCGCATAGCCCTTTTCGATGTCGTCGAGGCCCAGGCCGAGCGGGTGCCACGCGTCGCCCAGCTCGGCGCAGCGCCGCACCGCGGGGCCCGAGACCGCGCCCGGCGAGCCGCCCACCCAGATCGGCGGGTGCGGGCGCTGGACCGGGCGCGGCGAGAAGGTCGCGCCGGAGAAGCTCGTGTACTTGCCGTTGTACTGCGGGATGTCCGCCCCGAAGGCGGCCTTGATCGCGCGGATGTAGTCGTCGCTGAGCCGCCCGCGCTCCGCGAAGGGCAGGCGCAGGTCCACGAACTCGGCCTCGTCCCAGCCCACCCCCACGCCGAAGATGAAGCGCCCGCCTGAGGCCTGGTCGACGGTGGCCGCGGCCTTGGCCGCCACCAGCGGGTTGCGGTAGGGCAGGACGATCACGCTCGCGCCGAGCCGGATGCGCCGGGTGCGCCCGGCCAGGAAGGCCAGCAGCGAGAACGGATCCGGCCAGTGGCCGCCGTAGTGCTGGGTGGTCGCGGGCTTGGCCAGGATGTGGTCGGGCACGAAGACTCCGTCGAGCCCGAGCGCTTCCGCCTGGGTGGCCAGGGACTCCGCCTCCGCCACCGTCAGCTGCCAGATCGGAAGTACCACGCCGTACTTCATGGGCCCCTCCTTTGGGTTGGTGGCCCCGAGGCTACACGGTCGGCCGGGCGTGGACAACCGCGGTCAAGCCGGCCGCGCCGACCGCGCCCTCCGCGCCGCGACACGGTTTGGGTGCCTCGCACGCCGCGGCGCTCAGACGACCTGGGCGCCCTGCTCGATCAGGATCTCCCGGAGCAGGGAGCGATGGCAATGGCTCGCGTCCTCGCAATAGCAGCCCACGGACAGGTTCGTCTGTCGCGACAGCGCGGCCAGCACCGCGAGGAGCCGCTGCGCCGCCGGCTCGCCCATCTCGCGTCGGTAGCGTCGCGCGTACGCGGTCCAGCGTGCGGGGGTGAACGGCTTCGACAGCGCGAAGGATACGAGGGGGGCACTGGGCGCGAGCTCGGGCAGCCACGCGTCGAAGTAGTCGCGCGAGGCGTACTGCTCCTTGCGCACTCCGCGCGGCGGGCGGCGCACGGTCCCGAGACGCACCCCTTCCTGGGGGTGACGCGGGGTCCCGAGCCGGACGACGCGCAGGGCCACGCCGAGCTACGCCTTGCCGCCCCTGGCGCGGTGGCAGATCGAGGCGCGGGCGGTGCAGTGCCGCAGCGCCCCGACCGGGATCGGGTCGTGCTCGTCGAACCGGATGGCGCTGCCGCTCCGCGGGCTCGTCGTGAGGTGGGCACGGAAGGCCGCGGCGACCTGCGCGTCGTCGAATCGCGGTGCTGCCATGGGTCGTCTCTGCGCGCCGACTATACCGTCGGCCGCGATGAGCCGCAAGGCGGGCGGCCACGCGACTCAGGCCCGACGGATCCGCCGGAGGCCCGACAGGCCGGCCGGGAGCAGCAGTACCACCCCGATCAGCACCAGTCCCAGGCTCAGCATGTACAGGTAGCGGAACTTCACGAGCAGGATCTCGGACAGGAGGCCGAGGAACACCGCGCCTAGGATCGGCCCCGCGACGGTGGCCGGCCCGCCCAGCAGGGCCATGATCACGGTCTGGAACGACACCAGCGGATTGAAGACCTGGGGATCGATGTAGGTCCACCGCGGGGCCATCGCCCCGCCGACCGCGCCCATGAAGGCGGCGCTCAGCGCGAAGACGCCGATCTTGACGCGGGTGGTGTCGATGCCGAGCGTCTCGGCCCGCTCCTCGTCGGCTCCGATGCCGATCAGCGCCACGCCCCAGCGAGCACGCGGCAGCGCCATCGCGGTCGCCACCGCCAGGCCCGCCACCGCCAGCACCGTGTAGTAGAGAGTGACCGGGCCGGGCGGGCTCAGGAGGAGCCGCCCCACCGTGCCGGTGATGGAAGTCTCGAACCAGATCAGGGTGTGCTTGGCGAGCTCGGCCAGGCCGAAGGTGAACACCGCGAAGTAGGGCCCGCGCAGCCGCAGCGCGAGCGTGCCCACCAGCAGCGCCATCGCCGCGGCCACCCCCGCGGCGGCCAGCACCGGCAGCGGCCACGGCAGCCGCGCCATCACCACCGCGGTGGTGTAGGCGCCCGCGCCGAAGAAGGCGCCGGTGGCGAGCGAGAGATAGCGTGTGGGTCCGGAGAAGAAGGCCCACGCGACCGCGAGCCCGACGTCGGCCAGGATGGCGAGGGCGAGCGAGCGATAGTACGGGGCCAGCACCTGGGGCGCGACCACGAGGGCGGCGCCGAGCGCGGCCCAGGCGAGCCTAGCGGCCAAAGAGGCCCGACGGCTTGAGGATGAGGATCAGCGACAGCACCGCGTACGACGAGATGAGCCGGATGTCGGAGGAGGCCAGGTAGACGCCCGCGGTCTCGACCAGGCCCAGCAGCAGGCCGGCCGCGAGGCAGCCCAGCATGTTGCCGAGCCCGCCCAGGATGACGACCACCAGCGCGGTCACCGTGTAGGGCAGGCCCATGAACGGGGTCAGCTCGAACAGCATGCTGACGAGCGAGCCGGTGACCGCGGACATCGCGATGCCCGCGCCGAAGCAGAGCGCGTGGATGCGCGCGGTCTGGATGCCGACGAGGCGCGCGCCGTCCGGCTCCTGCATGAGGGCCCGCACCGCCTTGCCGGTGAGGCTCGTGCGCAGGTACGCGTAGAACGCGAGGCCCAGGGCCAGGGCCACCCCCGCCGCCAGCACGCGATTGGCCGGGAACACGGTGCCGAGCCACCGGAGCGGGACCGCGAGGTAGCTGTAGCCGCGGAGGTCGGCGCTCCACACCAGCAGCGCCGCGTTCTGCAGCACGAACATGACGCCGAAGGAGAGCAGCAGGGAGCGCGACTCGAGCGACTCCGGAGCGTCGCCCTCGAGGAGGCGGGCGTAGAGCACGCGGTGGAGCGCGAGCCCGACGGCGAAGGCCGTCGGGCCCGTGATCAGCAGGGTCAGCAGCGGGTTGACGCCCCAGCCGGTGTGGAGCGCGTAGGTGAGGTAGGCGCCCAGCATCAGGAACTCGCCGTGCGCCACGTTCAGGACCCGCATCAGGCCGTACTGGAGATTGAGGCCGAGGGCCACCAGGGCGTAGATGCCGCCGGTGGTGAGCCCGCCGACCACGACGTCCAGGAGGAGGGTCTTCACGCCCACGCCGGCTTCGGCACCACCGGCGTGCCGGTGGCCCAGGTCTTGGGCCAGACCAGCTCGAACTCGTTCTTCTGCCACTGCCCGATCATGCCGGGCGTGGCCACGTTCTCGCCCTTCACGAACTTGATGGGCCCGGCCACCGTCTGGAACTCGGTGGCGTCGAGCATGCCCTTGATCCGGGCGTGGTCGAGGCCGACCTCGCCCACGCACCGCTCGAGGATCTGCAGCGACGCGTACGCGAAGGCGCTCGCCCACCGGTCCGGCTCCTTCTGGTGCTTCTTGACGTGCGCGTCGAAGTACTCCTTGGCCCCCGCGAACTTCACCTTGGGGTTCCAGCCCGCGATGCCCATCACGCCCTCCGCGCCCTTGAAGCGGTCGCGGTAGAACGGGAACGCGGTGCCGACCCCGGTGAAGAACACCGCCGGGTTCCAGTCCACCTCCTTGGCCTGGCCGGTCACCAGGATGTTGTCGGGCGGGTAGGTGAGGCCGACGAAGGCGTCCGCGCCCGCCGCCTTGAAGCCGCGGAGCATGGGCGAGAGGTCCTTGGCCGCGAGGGGGTAGCTCTTGGTGTCGACCACCTCGAGGCCCGCCGCCTTGAAGGCGGGGCCGGTGGCCGCGTTCAGCTCGATGCCGAAGAGATCGTTGACGTAGGCCACCGCGACCTTCTTGATCTTGCCCTGCTCGCGCAGGTCCCGGAGCTTGGCCGCCACCGCCTGCATCTGCGGCTCGGGCTGCACGAGCATGGTGTAGAAGTAGGGCAGGGCCAGCTCCTTGAACTTGCCCGAGATCGCGGTGGGGCCGATCATCGGGTAGCCGTACTTGGTGGCCACCGGCGCGATCGCGAAGTTCATGGCCGAGCCCCAGGGCGGGAGCATCAGGTCGACCTTGTCGTCGGTGGCCAGCTTCTCGTAGAAGCGCACCGCGGTCTCGATCTCGCTCCGGTCGTCGGTGGAGACGAACTCGATCGGCCGCCGCCCCTCGCCCTTGACCGCGAGACCGCCGCGCGCGTTGACCTGCTCCTGCCAGAGCGTGTAGTTGGGCGCCTGGGTGATGGAGGCGCCGACCGCGTAGGGGCCGGTGGCCGAGATCGCGTAGCCGATGCGGACCGGCTTGGCCTGGGCCCGCGCCTTTCCGCGCCAGAGCGGAACCGTGGCCGCGCCCGCCGCCGCCGTCTTGAGGAATGCCCGTCTGCGCATCGTCATGTCCGTGGCCTCCTTGCCAGTGGGGGATGTGAGGTGGTGCCGGTCAGGACGCGACCGCCTTGCCGAGATACGCCTCGAGCACCCGCGGATCGCGCGACACCGCGGCGGGGACGCCCTCGCAGATGACCTCGCCGTGGTGCAGCACGATGAGCCGCTCCGCGGTCTCCATGATGGCCTTCATCACGTGCTCCACCCAGAACAGGCCGACGCCGCGCTCGTCGCGGATCCGCCGCAGGATGAGGGTGGCGCGCGCGCTCTCGGTCGGAGTGAGGCCCGCGAGCAGCTCGTCCAGCAGGATCACCCGGGGCCGCATCGCCAGCGCCATCGCCAGCTCGAGCAGCTTGCGGCGCCCGCCGGTGAGGCGGCGGGCGGGTAGCGCGGCCTGCTCGCCCATCTCGACCAGGGCCAGCAGCTCGGCCGGCGTGCCGCCCGGCCGCTCGCTCCACCGTGCGGCCGCGGCCACGTTCTCCGCCGCGGTCAGGTCGAGGAAGGGCCGCGGGGTCTGGAAGGTGCGGCCCAGACCGAGCCGGGCGATCCGGTAGGCCGGCAGCGCGCTGATCTCGCGCTCGTCCATCCGGATCGATCCCGACGAGGGCCGGAGCAGGCCGCTCACCAGGTTGAAGAGGGTGGTCTTGCCGGCCCCGTTCGGCCCGATGAGGGCCACGATCTCGCCCTCGGCGACGGCAAAGCTCACCCGCTGGAGGACCCGCAGGCCCCCGAAGCTCCGGGCGACGCCGGTGCCTTCGAGGAAGGCCCGCGCCATCCCGCTAGCGACCCTGCAGCTGGAACAGGAGCGTGCCTCCGACGATCATCGCGATGGCGGCCAGCCGGCCCCAGGTGAGCGGCTCGTGGAGCGCGAGGAAGCCCACGAGGAGCACGACCAGGGTGGACGTGCCGCCGATGAGGAACGACGAGGTCACCCGCAGGCCGCGCTCGTAGGCGAGGAGGCCGAAGATGTCCACGCCGGAGGCGGCGATGCCGGCCACCGCGAGGAGCCACAGGCCCTCGCGGCTGAGGACCACGTCGTGCCCGCCGGCCCGCATGCCGAGCAGTGCGATCGAGTTGACCACGAAGGCGACGCCGGTGATCACCATCGCGCCCAGCACCGCGCTGATCCGCGAGGCGCCGAGCTTGAGACAGATGGTCCAGGTGGCCGCCGACAGGCCGGAGAGCACCGCGAAGACGATGGCGCCATTCACGCGCCGAGGATATCCCGAAAGGCCGCCCGCGTCATGCCCGACCGGTGGCGAGCCGAGTGATGTGCCGCTCGTACAGGGCCGAGAGCATCTCGTCGATGGCGGCGGCCGCCCATAGCCGGAAGAAGGGGGATCGCTGCATCGCGCGCCAATCCCCCAGGAAGCGCTCCCACGCCTCCTCCCGCGTCTCGCCCGGGCGCGCGACCTGCATGGCCGCGGCCAGGCGCTCCTTGTGGTAGAGCGCCGGGAGCTCCGTGTAGTGGTAGAGGTACTCGAGGTCGCTCGTGTAGAAGGCCACGATCGGGATCGATTGATAGGTGCGGCCGTCCTGCTCCCGGAGGAACGCGTTCATGAGGTCGGCGTTCGGCGACTCCGCGGGGTCGGCGGTCGGCCCGCGCCCGACCCGCCGGCCGTCGCGGGGGAAGATCCGCAGCTCGAGCGGCGCCGCCTCCGCCAGCCGCCCGAGGATGGCGACGTCGCGGCGGCAGTCGGACGACCACTCCTCGGAGATCACGAGGACCTTGGCGGGTCCCTTCGGCTGCGCGCTCAGCCACCGGATGGCCGCGACCTGATCGGCGCGGAGGCTCGATTCCTCGTACCCCGCGCGAAGCGGCCCGCTCCAGTCGATCCGCTCCGGACCCCGCCACCACCCCGCCTCGCGCGCGAGGTTCCCGGGCGTGCCGACGAAGGCCAGGTACTGGTCGAACGTCATGCCGCTCGCGAAGCGCTCCGGGGTGACCACGTCGCTCCTCCGGCCCGCCCCCACGGTCACCGCGCTCCCAGCAGATGAAGCCCGAGCAGGATGAACGCGAGGCCGCCCGCGAGCGTGCGCGCCGCGTGGAGGCGCCCCCACCGCGCGAGGAGCGCGGCGGTCTCGGCGGAGCCGGGATCGCGCGTGGGATCCAGCAGCCGGTTGTTGGTCGGCCGAATCGCGACCAGGGTGAAGGCGATGACCGCCGCCATCAGCAGGCCGGCCACGAGCGGGAGGCTCCCGTGGCCGCGGGCCCAGTCGGCCACGCCCGAGAGAGCGCCCGCCGCGGCGAGCGACGCCTGCATGACCGCTCCCCGGCGGTAGCTCGGCCGGAACTCGGCGATCGCGGGCGCGGTCCCGCACTCGAGGCGAACGGGGTGCTCGACCAGGGAGACGTAGAGGGCCGCGCCCGCGAAGAGTCCGGTGCACAGCAGCGCGAGCAGCTCGAGCGGCATCGCCTAGCCGGCCAGGCGCTCGATCTTCCGCTGGAGGAACCAGCAGAACCACCCGCGATAGCGGACCTGCAGCTCCGGCTTCATCCAGTCCTTGCCGGTCACGGTGCCACGGCAGCGCGGACTGCCGCAACGGCACGTCATCTCGTGGTCGCCGTCGTCGGTGGTGGCCCAGTCGATCGTGAGCTCCTCGCCGGCGGCGATGTCCCGCATCGCGACCAGGACGATCTGGCCCTGGATCGCCAGGTTGGGATCACAGGAGTGGTTGGTGTAGAGCATGCTGCCGTCGCGGTGGTCGTGGCGCACCGGGGCGATGAAGAGGTCCTCCGCGATCTGGATCTCGGCCGCGCCGAGGGTCGGCTCGAGGGCCGCCCACTCGGCTCCCGTCAGCACGTGGCCACCCTTGACCGCGACGATCTCGCCTCGCGCGATCGCGTGGCCGGCGAAGAGGCCCTGGCCGTGGATCGGGCTCTCGCGCACCTCGGTCTTGGGCGAGCGATACGTGAGATCAGCCATGGGCGGAGAGCGCCCGGACGAAGGCGTCGGGCTGATCGGGCGTGATCAGCCACGGCTGCTCGGGCCCGCGCTCGACCCACACGAAGTGGTCGACGCGCGAGACGTACATCCGCACGAGGCCCCGCCGGGTGGTCCAGAGCCAGCCGAATCCCCCCCAGAGCCCGCCGGCGCCGACCCGCATCCCCCAGCCGACCTCGCGGCGCAGCGTGGCCCGGTCGATCAGGCGCACCGCCGAGATCTCCCGGCGTGGGATCTCCCGACGTCGGAGCGGCCAGATCACCTCGATCGCGTCGGGGCGCACCCTGAACTCGGTCGGCCGGAACCAGAGCCAGACCCACGCGTACAGCACGAGCAGGAGCAGGGCCGGGATCGCGAGCAGCTCGCTGCCGCGCATCGCGAGGATCGCGAAGGCCAGCGGGAGCGCCAGGAGGCCCAGGGTGAGGACGAGAATCGGGGCGGACATCGGGGCCATGCGATAGGTCATGACGGATCCGCCACCTCCCACCCTACCCTCTCCCCGGAGGGGAGAGGGTGGGCGCAGAGGGCTACTTGAAGATCGAGAAGTTGATCTCTTTCTCGGTGATGAACTCGAGGAGGACCGGCACGCCCTCGCGGGTCTTGGCGATGCCGCGCTTGATCGCGTTCACGATCTCGCCGGGCTCGGTGACCCGCTCCCCGTAGCCGCCGAAGGCCTTGGCCATGTCCGCGTAGTGGCCGCTGATGTCGGTGGAGCGGTACTTCTCGGTGGCGGTCTTCATGATCGGCAGCTCGATGGCCATCGAGAAGTTGTTGAGCAGGATCGACAGGATCGGGATGCGCTCGCGCACCGCAGTCTCGAAGTCCATGCCGGTGAAGCCGATCGCCGCGTCGCCCCACACGTTGATGCAGAGCGCCTCCGGCCGGGCGAGCTTGGCCCCCATCGCCAGGCCCAGGCCGTAGCCGAGCTGGGTGGTCTTGCCCCAGCCGATGTAGGTGAGCGGGTGGGTGCTCTCCCAGAAGGGCGAGAGCTGGTCCCGCGGGCTGCCCGCGTCGTGGGTGATGATGGTGTTGGCCACGTCCACCGTGTGGAGCAGGTCCCAGATCACCCGGTAGGGCGAGAGCGGCTTGTCGCTGGCGGTCAGCTTCGGCATCCACTGGGCCATCCACTCCGCCTTCATGGTGGAGATCTGGCGGGTGACCTCCGCCTTGCGGCCGCGCGGCTTGCCCTTCAGCCGGTCGCGCACCTCGGCGAGCAGGGCGTCCAGCACCAGGCCCGCGTCGCCGATCACCGCGTGCTCGGCCACGATGTCCTTGTTGAGGTCGGCCACGTCGATGGTGGAGTGCACGATGGTCTTGCCCTTCGGCATCGTCACCCCGTAGTTGGTGGTCGAGAAGCTGCAGCCGATGCCGAAGATGACGTCCGAGTTCTTGAGGAACTCGTAAACCGTCTTCGGCATCGAGCGGCCGCCCGAGCCGAGCGACAGGGGATGGTTCTCCGGGAACGCGCTCTTGCCCTCGAGGCTGGTGGTGACCGGCGCCTCCAGCAGCTCGGCCAGCTCGCGGAGCTGCTGCCACGCCCGCGCGTAGTGCACGCCCTGGCCCGCGTAGATCACGGGCCGCTCCGCCTCCACCAGGATCCGCGCCGCCTCGGTCACCGCGTCGGGATCCGGGGCGACCCGGGTGCGGGGGGTCGCCTTGTAGTTGAGCGGCTCCGGCACCTCTTCCTGGTAGACGTCGACCGGGATCTCCACCAGCACCGGGCGCGGCCGGCCGTTCTTCACCTGGGTGAACGCGCGGCGCATCGCGTCCGGCACCGCGTCGGCCACCACGACCTGCTCGCACCACTTGGTGACGTTGCGGTAGTTGATGAACGAGTTGAAGTTGGGCGGGATGTTGGTGATCCGCCGCGGGTAGCCGCCGGGCAGCACCACGATCGGCACCGAGTCGCCGTAGGCCTGGGCCACCCCGCCGAAGGCGTTCTCCGAGCCGGGGCCGTGCTGCATGGTGAACACGCCGATCCTCTGGCCGGAGGTGATGCGGCTCACCGCGTCGGCCATGTGCAGGCCGGTGCGCTCTTGCCGGACGATGATGGTGCGGATGTCGGCCTGGGCCGCCGCCTCGATGATCGGGTTGACCGGGTAGCCGATCAGAAAGGTGGTACCTTCGCGCTTCAGGATCTCGGCAACTGCGGCGACCGCCTTCATGGGGCCCTCCTCGGGATCTGCTGTAGGATGGGGCCGACTCTAACCCAATCCGCGGGTGAAGGGAATCCGCCCGCGAAAGGATCGACGAGGCATGGCTCGGAAGAAGCACACGGTGGGCATCATCGGGCTCGGGTTCGGCCGCGCCCACATCCCCGCGTTCCAGGTGAGCGGGTGCGAGGTGGTGGCCCTCTGCCAGCGCAACCAGGAGACGGCGCGGGCGATGGCGACGCGCTACAACGTGCCGGCGGTGTTCGAGCGCTGGGAGGACCTGCTCGAGCAGACCAAGCCGGACATCGTGGTGATCGCCTCGCCGCCGCATCTCCACCGCGAGATCGCGCTGCGCGCGCTCGGCCAGGGCGCGCACGTGCTCTGCGAGAAGCCGCTCGCCATGAGCGCGGCGGAGGGGCGCGAGATGGTGGAGGCGGCGGCGCGGGTTCGACGGGTGGCGATGACCGGCTTCAACTGGCGCTTCATCCCGGCCATGCAGCGCTTCCACTCGCTGGTGGAGGAGGGCGCGGTGGGCCGCGTCTTCCACGTGGGCGGCCGCTGGCTGGGCTCGCGCTGGGCCGACGAGGCCGCGCCGATCACCTGGCGGATGGATCGCGCCCGGGCCGGCCACGGGGCGATGGGCGACATGGGCGTGCACCTGATCGACCTCGTGCGCTGGCACTTCGGCGACTTCGCGCGCGTGACCGCGCAGGCCGGGGTCGCCTACGGGTCGCGGAGCGTGCCGGGGGGCGGCCGGGCCGCCGACGCGGAGGACTTCTGCAGCGTGCTGGGCGAGCTGGCCTCGGGCGGGCAGGTGACGCTGACGGTGAGTCGGTCCGCACGGGGCGCGAACGAGTCCTCCCTCGAGGCCTACGGCAGCCAGGGCGCGCTCGTCTACCGGCTCGACCGCGAGAAGCCCAAGTGGTACGTGGGCGAGCTGCGCGCGGCCGGCGCGAGCGGCACGCTCCAGCCCGTCGCGGTCACGGCTGGTCTGCCCCGGTCGGCCGGGGAAGGAGACCCTCTGGAAATCACCGGCAAGGCCACGATCGCCCCGCTCGTGAAGCGCTTCCTCGAGGGTATCCGCAAGGGCGAGAGCCCGTCGCCGTCGCTCGAGGACGGCCTGCGCGCGCAGCTCGTGCTGGACGCGGTGCTGCGCTCCCTCACGGAAGGGGGCTGGCAGCGCGTCGAGTCCGCGTGAAGCCGGCGCGTCCCGGCCTCCGCGTGGGCGTCATCGGCGAGGGGGTGTGCTCGCGCCGGGTCGCCGCCCTCGCCGAGCGGGTGGGCCGCGCCATCGCGGAGGCGGGCGCGGTGCTGCTGTGCGGCGGCCTCGGCGGGGTGATGGAGGCCGCCTCGCGCGGCGCGGCCCAGGCCGGCGGGCTGGTGGTCGGGCTCCTGCCCGGCTTCGAGGCGCGCGACGCCAATCGCTGGGTGCGCGTCCCGATCGTCACCGGCATGGACCAGGCGCGCAACGTGATCCTGGTGCGCTCGTGCGACGCGGTGGTCGCGGTGGGCGGGCGCTACGGCACGCTCTCCGAGATTGCGCTGGCGCTGAAGCTCGGGCGGCCGGTGGTGGGGCTCGGCACCTGGCGCCTGGCCCAGCCGGAGGGCCGCCGGGTCCCCTTGCTGAGCGCCCGGACCCCCGAGGAGGCGGTGGCGCGTGCGCTGCGGGCCGCGCGGCGGGCCGGCGGCGGCCGCCGGGGCTGGCTCGTCTAGCCCTTGACCGCCCCCGCGGTGAGACCCGCGACGTAGTACTTCACGAAGAACGAGTAGACGAGGGCGACCGGAATGGAGCCCAGCAGCGCGCCGGCCATCAGCTGGCCCCAGTAGAAGGCGTCCCCCCGGATGAGCTCGCCCACGACGCCGATCGGTACGGTGCGCACGCTCGACTTGCTGAGAAAGAGCAGCGCGTAGAGGAACTCGTTCTGTGACAGCGTGAAGGCGAAGATGCCGGCGGACAGGAAGCCGGGCAGGCAGAGGGGAAGGATGATCCTGGTCATGGCGCGCCAGCGGCTGGCGCCGTCGATCATGGCCTGCTCTTCCAGCTCCTTCGGCACCGTCTTGAAGTACCCCATCAGGAGCCAGGCGATGAAGGGTACGAGCAGCGTCGGATACGTCAGCATAACCGCGCTGAGCGTATTGCCCAGCTTCATCCGGCCGATGAGATCGGCCATCGGCACGAACAGAAGCGTCTGCGGCACCAGGTAGGTGATGGCCACCGTGATGGCCAGCAGCGATGCCCCCCGGAACCGCATGCGGGCGAGCGGGTAGGCGAGCATGCTTCCGAGCAGGAGCGAGATGCCGGTGGCGACCACCGCCACCAGCATCGTGTTGGCGACCCAGATCAGGAAGTTGGTCTCCCGGAGCAGATCGATGTAGTGGACGAGCGACGGGTGCTGGATGGCGAGCGGATTGGCCTTGGGATCGTACAGCTCGGCGTTGGTCTTGAGCGACGTGGCCGCCATCCAGGTGAATGGAAACAGCGCGATCACGATGAACGCCACCAGCGGCAGCCACAGCCCGAAGAGCCGCTTGCGCCAGGTCAGCTCGCCGACCATTCACTCATTCCTTGGCGCTCAGTCCTTGCGCACGTAGAGGGTGAGCAGGACCAGCAGGAGCCCCAGCACCGGCACCATGCTGAGCGCCACCGCGGAGCCGAGCCCCATCTGTCCGGCCCCCATGCTGAGGCTGTAGGCGTAGGTCGCCATCAGGTGCGTGGAGTTGGCGGGACCGCCGCCGGTGAGCACGTAGACGAGCTGAAAGTCGAAGAAGGTGATGACGATCGAGAACGTGGTCACGATGAAGATCACGGGCAGGAGCGACGGCAGGGTGACGTAGCGGAAGCGGCCCCAGGTGCCCGCCCCGTCGATGGTCGCCGACTCGTGCAGGTCGACCGGAATGGTCTGCAGGCCCGCGAGGATCGAGATGCCGAAGAACGGCAGCCCGCGCCACGTGTTGACCATGATGATCGAGATCATGGCCATCGTCGGCGTGCCGAGCCAGGACGGCCCGGTCGTGGCCAGGCCGCTCACCACCAGCAGACGGTTGAACAGGCCCATGCCGGGGTCGAGGATCCACTGCCAGGCCACGGTGCTGAGCACGGTGGGCACGATGAACGGGAGCAGGAGCATGGCGCGCGTGACCGCCTTCATCCGGAAGTCCTGGTTCATCACGAGCGCCATGCCGAGCCCGCCGGAGGCCTTCAGCACGGTCGCGACCCCGGTGAAGAGGATCGTGTTCCTGACCGACTGCCAGAAGATCGGGTCGTTGGAGAGGGTGACGAAGTTGCCCAGACCCACGAAGGAGGCGGTGCGGGCCACCTCCCGGTGGAAGAAGCTCAGGTACACCCCGTAGAAGAACGGGTAGCCCAGGAATGCGAGCAGGAACAGCACGGGCGGGGTGAGCATGAGCCAGCTGAAGACGGACTCGCGCTCGACGAACGCGGCCACCCGGAACGGGCGGCGGGCGGGCGCCATCAGCGCGCTCGCCCGGGGTGCTTCGAGGACCTTGCTCATCCCTACCCGTAGATCCGCTTGAGCTGCGACACGGCCTCCGAGATGGCCGCCTTCACCGGCGTGCCCGTGCAGGCCTTGGTGAACATGTCGATCACGATCCAGCGATTGATCACTTCGCCGTGCTGGCGGTTGGCGGGCGCAGGCCACGACGTGAGCTTGCCGGTCTCGAGCACCTTCTGGAACGGCTTGACGCGCGGCTCGATGTCCCACTCGGGCACCTTGTCGAAGCCGTGCAGGTAGGGAGCGAAGTACATGTCGCCCGAGGCGATCCACGGCCGGTACTGCTTCGGGTCCATCATCCAGCGCAGGAAATCCTTGGCCGCCTGCGGGTCCTTGCTGTGGGCGAACACGCCGTGGGTGACGGGCACGAGCGCGTGGTAGCGCTGGCCGGTGGGGCCCTTGGGATTCAGCGCGTGCTCGATCACCTTGCCCATCTCGGGCAGGTCGCGCTTGGCCGAGACCATGATGCTGTAGGCGTTGTTGGTGCACGAGATCTGGCTCGTCAAGAAGGCCTTGTTGTTGGCCGGGTCCAGCCACCCGATGCAGTCCTCGATGCAGGCTTCCTTGTAGAGCCGCTTGACGTACTCCACCGCCCTCGCGGTCTCGTTGGTGTCGAGCGCCACCTTCTTGCCGTCCTTGTCCATGACCGTCACCCCGTAGGACCACAGCAGGGGGTAGAGCCAGGAGTAGTTGTCGGCGAAGCCGTGCCCCATGGACATGCCGAAGGGGTGGCCCTTGGCCTTGAGCTTGATGCCGGCCTCCAGGAACTCGTCCCACGTCTCGGGGAAGCTCTTGACGCCGGCCTCGTCGAACCAGTCCTTCCGGTAGTTCATGAGCTGGCCGATGTTCCCGTTGGGGATGGACTTCCACTTGCCCTTGTCGATCGACAGGCGCTTGATCTCGTCGTACCAGCCGCCCTGCTGCTTGCCCACCTCCTCGGCGATGTCGGACACGTCCACCAGGGCGTCGCGATAGAGCCACTCCTGCTGCACCCAGGCCAGGTCGGCGCCGGACTTGTTCTCGACCATCGAGACCAGCTGGGGCACCGCGCTGCCGCCCGCGGCCTGGATCTGGTAGTCGATCTTGATGCCGGTGGCCTTTTCGTAGGCGGGCGCCATCACGTTCTGGAAGTGCACGTCGAAGTTCTTCACGTAGGAGCTTTCGCGTGCGAACGTGATGGATTCCGGCTTGGCCTGGGCATTGCGGGAAATCCATGGGCCCGTGGCGACACCCGCGGCCCCGGCGGCGGCAAGCTTCAGGAAGCTACGACGGGTGGCCCTCGACGGTGGGAGCTGTGCCATGCGATTCCCCCTTTGGAGTGACTTGGATGGCCCCGATCCTGCCCCGGGACCGGGGCATCGTCAAGGGCCGCTTGAGGGCCGTCCGGGGCGGGGCGGAGCCGGCCCGGCCGCGTCGTTGACCCCCCGCGCGGGCGCGTGCTAGCCTCCGCGCGTGGTTCGGGTCAGCGTCGAGGGAGTCGGCAAGCGGTACGGATCGATTGAAGCGCTCCGCTCGGTCTCGCTCGACTTCCCGGCCGGCCGCCTCACCGCGATCCTCGGCCCGTCCGGCTGCGGCAAGACCACGCTGCTGCGCTCGATCGCGGGCTTCGTCACGGTGGACGGCGGCGCCATCCGCTTCGACGGGACCGACGTCACCGCGCTGCCGCCCCAGCAGCGCGGGACCGCGATGGTGTTCCAGTCCTACGCGCTCTGGCCGCACATGACGGTGTTCGACAACGTGGCCTACGGGTTGCGGCTCCGGCGGGTGCCCGCTCCGGAGATCGCGCGCCGGGTGCGGGAGGCCCTCGCGCTCGTCGAGATCGGCGACGTGGAAGCGGTGGCGCGGCGCAAGCCGACCGCGCTGTCGGGCGGGCAGCAGCAGCGGGTGGCCCTCGCCCGCGCGATCGTGGTGGAGCCGCGGGTGCTGCTGCTGGACGAGCCGCTCAGCAACCTCGACGCCAAGATCCGCCAGCGCCTCCGGGTGGAGGTGCGGCGGCTGCAGCGCCGGGTGGGCATCACCACGATCTACGTGACCCACGACCAGGAAGAGGCCCTCGCCATCGCCGATCGTGTGGTGCTGATGAACCGCGGGGCGGCGGTGCAGGCGGGCACGCCCGAAGAGGTCTACCTGGCGCCCGCGACCGAGTTCGTCGCCGACTTCCTGGGGGTGGGCAACCGGGTCGAGGGCCGCGCCGAGCCCGGCGCGGTGCACGTGGAAGGGCAGCGCCTGCCGTACGGGGGCGCCGCGCGGGGCGCAGTGCTGGTGATCCTCCGCTCGTCGGACCTCGGCCTGGCCCCGCCGGCCGCGGGGGCGGGCGACCGGTCCGATGAGCCGCGGCTCGCCGGCCAGCTCGAAGAGAGCCTGTTCCTCGGCGCGTACTACCGGCACTACGTGCGGGTGGGCGAGGCCGTGCTCATGGTGGACGGGCCCGCGCCGGCCCGGCCGGGCCCCGTCACCATCACCGTGCCGCCGGACCGCGTCCGCGTGTACCCGGCGGCCTGACCAGAGGAGATTCCCGATGCTGCTGCGATCCATGCTCGCCGTGCTGCTGGCTCTGGTGGTGCCCGCCTCCGCCGCGACCCGGCTCAACGTCGCGATCGGCGCCGACGTCAACGTGGTCGAGGTGCACAAGACCCTGCTCGGCCCCGGCTTCCACGCGACCGCGTCCGACGTCGAGATCAACGCGGTGGGCACCGGCACCGGCGAGCCGGCCAGCCGCGCGATCTACACCAAGCTCAAGGCGCAGGCCGACGCGGGCCGCAAGCCGTGGGACCTCGACGTGGCGCTGGTCAGCATGGCGGTGGCCTCGCAGATGGTGAAGGAGGGGCTGCTCCTCCGCTACGTGCCCCAGATGAAGAACGCGGCGCTCGTGAAGGGCGCGGAGGTGAAGGAGGCCTTCGGGGTCAACGTCGACGGCTACGTGGTCCCGATGTTCCACAACCAGATCGCGCTCGCCTACCTGCCGTCGAAGGTGTCGAGCCCGCCGAAGTCCTTCGACGAGCTGGCCGCATGGGTGAAGGCCAACCCGGGCCGCTTCGGCTACAACGGTATCAAGGGCGGGGTGAGCGGCGTCGGCTTCACGATGGGCTGGGTCTACTGGAAGACCGGCCTCTACAAGGAGCTGACCCAGGGGCCGTTCGACCGGGGGAAGGAGCCGGCGATCCGCGAGGCGGTCACCGCGCTGCGCGACTTCAACCGGCAGGCGGTCATCACCAACGGCAACGCGGGCACGCTCGACGCGCTGAACCGCGGCGAGATCTGGATGGGCGCGGTGTGGATCGATCAGCTCGTGGCCTGGAAGAACGAGGGACGCATGGATCCGGCGGTGACCCCGCTGCTGCCCGCGCCGGGGCTGCCGATCTACCCGCTCTACCTGGTGGTGCCGCGCGAGGCGGCCAACCGGGAGGCCGCCGTCCGCTACATCGACTACATCGCGACGCCGGAGGTGCAGGCGAAGGCCATCGTGGAGAAGTTCGGCTGGTACCCGGGGGTGGACGCCGAGAAGGTGCTGCCGCTCATCAGCGCCAAGAGCCGCGAGCTGCTCTTCACGGGGGTGAGCGCGCAGGACCTCGCGCGCTACTCGCGCCAGATGCCGATCAAGGAGTACCACGACCTGATCAGCCTGGCCTACGAGGAGATCGTCCGCTGACCCTGGCCGAGCGGGCGCTCTGGGCCGTCCTCTGCGCGCCCGCTCTGGCCGTGCTGGGCGCGGTGTTCCTGTGGCCGCTCGGGGCCTCGGTGGTGGCGAGCTTCGTGCGGGACGGCCAGTGGACGCTCGGCAACTACGGGACCGTCGCTCGCCTCTACGCCCGTGACGTCGCCTACACCATCGGGGTGGCCGCGGCGGGCACCGCGCTCACGTTCCTGGTCGCGATCCCGGTGTGCGGGTGGCTCCGGGTGCGCGCCTACGGGCCGATCGAGTTTCTCCTGAAGGTCCCGCTCTTCGTGCCGTTCGTGGTGGTGGGCCACGCGCTGCGGGTGTTCTGGAGCCCGTACGTGCCGTCGTTCTCCTCGTCGTGGGCCGGCATCGCGGCCGCGCTGGCCTGGAAGCACCTCGGGCTCGCCGCGCTCCTGCTGCTGGGCGCCTTCCGCGGCACCGACGACTCCTACCTCGAGGCGGCCCGCCAGCTCGGGGCGACCACCGGCCGCCTCACCCGGGACATCCTGGTGCCGATGGCGGGGCCGGCGCTCGCGGTGACCGGCATCCTGATCTTCTCGTCCATGCTGGCCTCGTTCTCGATCCCGCTCATGATGGGCCGGGGCGGCGGCCCGCAGATGCTGATGATCGACGTCTACTACCGCTACGGCCAGCACGGCGACTTCGCCACCGCCTCCGCCCTCGGCGTGGTCGCCTACCTGCTGGCCATGGGCGCGGCGCTCGTGTACGTGCGCCGGCTCACCCGCTAGCGCGGTGGTCGAGCTTCCCCGCTCCATCGGCGCGATGGCCGCGCGCGCGGGCGCGATGGCGGTGGCCGCGTTCGTGATCCTGGGCCCGCTGCTGAGCCTGGGCGTCTGGTCCCTCGCGGAGCGCTGGACCTATCCGAGCCCGTGGCCGCAGCGCTTCGGCCTGCGCTACTGGTCGCGCATGCTCTCGGGCGATTTCCTCGAGCCGCTCCGCACCGGGCTGATCGTGGCGGTCATCGTCACCCTGCTGGCCCTGCTCTTCGCGGTGCCGCTCGGCTACGCGCTGGCCCGGCTGCGCTTCGCGGGGCGCACGCTGATCCTGCTCGCCTTCCTGCTGCCGCAGGCCTTCCCGCAGCTGCCGGTCTTCGCGAGCGCCACCCGGGAGTTCTACCGCTTCGGGCTCGCCGGGACGATGACCGGGGTGGTGCTGGTGCACCTGGTGGGCGGCCTGGTCTTCGCGGTGTGGACGATGACCGCGGTGTTCCGGGCCATCGCCCCGGAGCTGGAGGAGGCGGCCCACAACCTGGGCGCCTCGGTGACGCGAACCTTCGTGAGCGTCTCGCTGCCGCTCGCGGTGCCCGGCCTCGTGGCCAGCGCACTGCTGGTCTTCCTGTACTCGCTCGACGAATTCACCGGCACCCTGCTGGTCGGCGCCCCGTTCGTCATCACGCTGCCAGTCTACATGTACACCGCCAGCGTGGGCTACGAGCTGCAGATCGCCTCGGTGACCGCGATCGTGCTGATGGTGCCGGGCGCGCTCCTGCTCCTGCTGCTCGAGCGCGTGCTCAAGGCCGAGTACCTCGTCTTCTTCGGCCAGGCCTGATCTCCCTCTCCCCTCAGGGGAGAGGGCAGGGGGAGGGGCCTAGGCCTTCAGCTTCCTCGTCCAGGCCACCAGCTCCGCGAGCAGCTTCCGGATCAGGTCGCGCGACGTCTCGTCGGTCAGCTCGCCGCGCTCGTTGAAGCGCTGGGCCGCGTTCGCGATCAGCACCTCCGGCTGGTTGACCGGATACATGTTGAGGAACACGAAGCACTGGCGGAGATGGTACTGGGCCCGCGCGCTCCCGAGGACGCCCACCGAGGCGCCCATCACCGCGACCGGCTTGCCCTGCCACGCGCTGTCGCCGTACGGCCGCGAGGCCCAGTCGATCGCGTTCTTGAGCACGCCGGGTATCGAGTAGTTGTACTCGGGGGTGGCGAACAGGATCGCGTCGGCGGCCCGGACGCGCGCCTTCAGCTCCACCACCCGCGCGGGCGGCTGCTTGTCGAGGTCCTGGTTGTAGACCGGGATGCCCTCCAGCTCGAAGATGTCGAGCGAGGCGCCGGCGGGCAGGAGCGACTGCGCCGCGCCGAGCGCCGAGCGGTTGAAGGACGCCTTCCGGAGGCTTCCGGGGATGCCGAGGATCTTGAGGTCGGGCACGACGTCGTCTCCTGGCCGGTGGGCGCTAGAAGCTCGTGAAGACGCCCTTGCCGGTGGTCTGGGTGTCGAAGCGCTGGTAGGCAAGGGCGGCCTGCCCGAGGCTGAAGTGCTCGGTGAGGAGCCGCCCCAGCGGGATCTTCCGGTCGGCCACGAACCGCGCGCACTCCCACTGGCCCATGCTGCTGAAGGTCCACGAGGCCACGAGGGTGAGCTGCTTGCGGATCAGGTCGCTGCTGATGTCGAAGGTGGTGGCGCCGCCCTCGCCCACGAAGCACATGCGGCCCCAGGTGGCCGCGCTCTTCACCGCGGCGACCCGCGGTTCGGGCAGCCCGGTGCAGTCCATGGTGGTCTCGGCGCCCTCTCCGTGCGTCAGCTCCCGGATCGCCTTCACCGGGTCGGTCTCGCGCGAGTTCACCACCGCGTCGGCGCCCAGCTCGCGGGCCAGGGCGAGCCGCTCACCCGCGATGTCCACCGCGATCACCCGCGCGCCCATCGCGGCGCCCAGCATCGTGGCGGACAGGCCGACCGGGCCCTGGCCGAACACGGCCAGGGTGTCGCGCCCCGAGACGTCCAGGCGCTTGAGCGCCCCGTAGGCGGTGCCGGTGCCGCAGGAGACGGCGGCGCCTTCCTCGAAGGTGAGCTCGTCGGGCAGCGGCACGTTGGTGCGGGCGGGCACCTTCATGTAGCGGGCGTGGGCCCCGTCGCCGGTGACGCCGAACACGGTGATGCCGCTCGCGCAGAGCTGCGACCAGCCGACGCGGCAGTGCTTGCAGCGGCCGCAGCCGGCGTAGTGGTGGTTCATCACACGCTGGCCCACCCGGGCCTCCGTCTCGCTCACCCCGGGTCCGACCGCCGCGATGATCCCGCAGGGCTCGTGCCCGGCGATGACCTGCTTGCCGCTGCCGCCGAGACCGAGGGACGCCGCCTCGTTGCCGGCCGCGCGGTAGAACTTCAGGTCGCTCCCGCACATGCCGGAGGCCTTGATCTCGAGCACCACCTCGCCCGGGCCCGGCGTCGGGTCGGGGAACTCCCGGATCTCGAGCTGGCGGTTCCCGGTGAACACGATGCCGCGCATGGACGCCTCCCGCGACTGCCGTTGTCGTTCGAACCCGGTGTAGTGTAAAAGATGTGATGGCCCTCGGCCAGACGCACGCATCGCTCACCATCACGGGAGGCGCTCGATGTACCGGCTCGCTCTGACCCTCGCGCTGACGGCGGCGCTCGCCGCCGTGGCGTGCGGTCCGCCGCGGGTCGAGCCCCGCACCACCATCGTCGGCGGGCCCCGCATACTCTTCGAGGACGACCTGCGCGCTCCCCGCAACTGGCCGGCGGCCACCGGCTCCATCTGCAAGGCCTCCTACGGCGACGGCGGCTACATCGTGGAGAACATCGCGCCCGCCGCCCCCTGCCTGATCGCGCCGGTGCAGCCCGAGGTCTTCCCGGCCGCGGTGCGCATCGAGGTCTCGGCCCGTCAGCGCAAGGGCACGCGCGAGGGCGCCTTCGGGCTGATGTTCGCGAGTCGCGGCTCGAGCGAGGGGCGGACCTTCGCCACCCTCGGGCTCACCGCCAACGGGACCTACCGGGTGGCGAGCTGGACCGGCAAGTGGGCCTACCCGGTGCCGCCCACCGCCACCCGGACCGTCAAGACCGAGTACGGCGCGCTGAACACGCTGGCGGTCGAGCTGCGGGAGAAGAGCATCGTGGCCTACGTCAACGGCCGGCCGGTGGCGACCGCGGAGCTGCCGACGGAGGCCTCCGGCACGCTGGCGCTCTACGTGGACCAGCGGGGCATGGAGGTGGTGTTCAGCCAGCTCCGCGTGGTCGAGCTGGCGCCGCTGCGCTGATCCGCGTCAGGCGCCGGCGCGCTTGAGCGCCAGCTCGATGTGGTCGGGGGAGGGCTTGCGGGTGCCCGCGTCGATCTCCCGCATGATGTCGACCACCGCCGCCGAGACCGGCGTCAACACCCCCAGCTCGCGCCCCTTGTCCACCACGCGCCCGTTCATGAAGTCGATCTCGCTCCGGCGGCCCTTGATCACGTCCTGGGCCATCGAGGCGCGCCAGTTGCGGCCCGACCCTTCCTTGGGCTTGAGCCCGGCGTCGAGCTCGGCGTAGACGTCGGGGCGGCCGGCCTGGGCCCACTGCTCGGCCTCGCGGCCGTTGAACTTGGGGATGCGGTAGCCCTGCTTGAGGCCGACCGCGGCGGACTCCTGCGCGATGCGGATGGTGATCTCGCGGCCGCGCGCCTGCGCCGCGATCTCCATGCTGCCGAGGCCGGTCATGGCCTGCACCGGGTTGCCCATGCAGTTGGCGCAGAGCTTGGACCAGCGCTCGCCCCACAGGTTGTCGGTGGGCCGCGCCCCGTCGACCACGCTCATGATGTCGGCCAGCTCGGTGACCCGCTCGGTGATGCCCCCGTCGTGCTCGCCGGCGCGGAAGACGTCGTGGCCGGCGCCCTGGCCCTTCTCCATGCCGCGCTCCACCTCTCCCGCCTTCCAGAGCGCGACCCCGATCTTGGACATGATGAGGCCGACCGAGCGCTCCACGCCCGCGATCCCGGCCACGATCGGATCGTTCCAGCAGTTCTGGGCCGACACCACGTAGCCCTCCGGCTTGAGGTGCGGCAGCGCCATCCAGGTGGCCCACGCGGTGTCGTAGGCCTTCATCGCGATGAAGGCGATGTCGAAGTCGGCGCCCAGGCGCTGCAGCTCGTGCACGTGAAGCGCGGTGGGCCTGGCCTCGAACGGATCGTGCGGCCCGGTCACCGAGATGCCCCGGCGGCGGATCGTCTCGACCTGCTCGGGCCACGGATCCACGAGCACCACGTCGTGCCCGGCCCGCGCGAGGAACGAGCCCAGGTAACTGCCGATCGCGCCCGCGCCGATGAACAGCATTCGCTTGGCCATCTGGAAGGTCCTCCCAGCCCGGGATCTTAGCGCCACGACCGGCCGTTGCCAAGCCGGGGGCATTGGGGCAAGATGCGGAGCATTTCACTCTCCCGGAGGAGGCCCGCATGTCGAGACGCCGCGCGTGGGGAATCGGATTGGGGTTGCTGGTCGTGCTGCTCGTATCCGTGGCCGTCGCGGCGCCGCCGAAGGACGCGATGGTGATCGGGCTCCTCGCGGAGCCGGTCACCATGGACCCGCCCCAGATCACCGACCTGAACTCGACCCGGGTGATCAAGCGCATGTTCGAGGGGCTCACCGCCCAGGAGCTCGGCACCTACAAGATCATCCCGGGCCTGGCCCAGTCGTGGGACATCTCGAAGGACGGGCTGACCTACACCTTCCATCTGCGCTCCAACGTGAAGTTTCACGACGGCACCCCGCTCACCGCGGAGGCGGTCAAGTTCTGCTTCGACCGCCAGATGAACGAGCAGGGGCCGTTCTACGCGACCGGCACCTACCCGTACGTGAAGGGCTTCCTCGGCAACGTATCCGGGGTGGAGGTGGTGAATCCGACCACGGTGCAGATCCGGCTCAAGGCGCCGCTGACTCCGTTCCTGCAATACCTGGCCCATCATTCGCTCTACATCTACAGCCCCGACGCCCTCAAGAAGTGGGGCAAGGACGTGGTGAAGCACCCGGTGGGCACCGGGCCCTTCAAGCTCGAGACGTGGGAGCCGGGGGTGCGCGTCGTCCTCTCGCGCAACGACCAGTACTGGGGCGGCGCGCCCAAGATCCGCCAGGCGATCTACGTGCCGATCATCGAGGCCCAGGCGCGGCTCTCCGCGATCAAGACCGGCGAGATCGACCTGACCATGGACGTACCGCCCGACAGCCTCGCCGATCTCCGCAAGGACCCCGACGTGGTGGTGGCGGAGACCAACTCCTCCGCGGTCTGGTACGTGGCGCTCAACACGCGGCACCCCGCGCTGAAGGACCGGCGGGTGCGCCAGGCGCTCAACTACGCGGTGCACAAGGACGCGATCATCCGCGACATCCTGAAGGGCACCGCGATCGTGGCCACCACCCCGCTCTCGCCGGTGTACGGCTCCTACCACGAGGACAAGACCCAGCGGTATCCCTACGACCCGGAGAAGGCCAAGGCGCTGCTCAAGGAGGCCGGCTTCGCCAACGGGTTCGACGTGACGTTCTACGTGCCCGAGTCCGGCTCCGGCATGCAGTCGCCCGTCGAGATGGGCACCGTGATCCAGGCCAACCTGGCCGCGGTGGGCGTGCGCGCCAAGATCCAGACCATGGAGTGGGGCGCCTATCTGAAGAAATACCTCGACGGTCCCGACATGGCCGAGATGTCCTGGAACCCGTCCATCGGCGATCCCGACCACATGATGTACATGCTGCTCTCGTCCGATCGCTTCCCGCCCGCGTTCAACGCGGGCTTCTACCAGAACCCCCGCGTGGACGAGCTGCTCCGGAAAGGCCGCACCACGATCGACGACAAGGAGCGCATCCCGCTCTACCGGGAAGCGCAGCGCCTCGTGATGGAGGACGCGCCGTGGATCTTCGTGGACCACGGCAAGCAGGTGATCGTGCACCGCAAGCGGGTGCAGGGGTTCAAGCTCCACCCCAACTTCGATCTGGTGCTGACGCAGGTGTGGCTGCAGTAGGCGGGGGCGGCCTCCAGGGCTACCTCGTCCGCCGCATCCTGCTCGCGCTGCCGGTCCTGGCCGGGGTCTCGCTGCTCGTCTTCGGGGTGATGCGGCTGGCCCCCGGTGACCCCGCCGCGATCATGCTCGGCGCGCAGGCCACCCGCGAGGACGTGGAACGCCTGCGTCGCGACCTCGGCCTCGACCGGCCGGTGGCGGTGCAGTACCTCCAGTGGATGGGCCGGGTGCTGCAGGGCGATCTGGGCCGGTCGATCCCGCTCGGGCGCGAGGTGCTGCCCGAGGTGCTGCTGCGCTTCAAGGCCACCGTGGTGCTGACCGCGGGCGCGCTCGTGATCGCGATCTCCCTCGGGCTCGGCGCCGGCATCCTGTCCGCCACCCGGCAGTACTCGTGGCTCGACAAGCTCAGCATGGCGGTGGCGGTGACCGGGGTGAGCCTGCCGGTGTTCTGGACCGGCATCATGCTGATCCTGGTGTTCGCCCTGTCGCTGCGCTGGTTTCCTTCTGCCGGGATGGTGTCGCCATATGGAGGAGGGACCGGCGACCTCCTCTGGCACCTGGTCCTGCCCGCGATCACGCTCGGGACCGCGTCGGCGGCCGCGGTGGCGCGGCTCACCCGCTCGAGCGTGCTCGAGATCATCCGCCAGGACTACGTGCGGGCCGCGCGGGCCAAGGGCCTCGCGGAGCGGGCGGTGATCGCGCGCCACGTGCTGAAGAACGCGTTCAATCCGATCCTCACCGTGGTGGGCGTGCAGGTGGGCTACCTGCTGGGCGGCGCGATCCTGACCGAGACCGTGTTCTCCTGGCCGGGGCTCGGCTCGATGATGGTGCGCGCGATCCAGGCGCGGGACTACCCGCTGGTGCAGGGCGGGGTGCTCCTGATCGCGACCACGTTCGTGGTGGTGAACCTGATCGTGGACCTGCTCTACGCGGTCTTCGACCCGCGCATCCGCTATGAGTAGCACGGCGGTCACCCTCGCGCGCCCCGTCGCCCCCGCGGGCCGCTCGAGCCTCGCCGAGGCCGCCCGCATGTTCCGCAAGAGCGGCAGCGCGGTGTTCGGGCTCGCGCTGGTCGTCGTCCTCGGCGCGGCCGCCGCGCTCGCGCCACTGCTCGCCCCGCACGACCCGAACACGATCGACACCGCGCGCCGCCTCGCGCGCCCGCTCACCGCCGGGCACGTGCTCGGCACCGACGAGTTCGGGCGCGACCTGCTGAGCCGGCTGCTCCACGGGGCCCGCACCTCGCTGGTGGTGGGCCTGGCCGCCACCGCGCTCGCGGCCGCGGCCGGCTCGGGGTTTGGGCTGCTGGCCGGCTTCGTGGGCCGCTGGGTGGACCAGGTGGTGATGCGCTCGATCGACACCCTGATGGCGTTCCCCTACTTCCTGCTCGCCATCGCGATCATCGCGACCCTGGGCCCGGGTCTGGTCAACGGCATGGTGGCCGTCGCCATCGTGAACATCCCCTTCTACGGCCGCATCGTGCGAGCCACCGTGCTGGCGGTGAAGCAGACCGAGTACGTGGAGGCGGCGCGGGCCCTGGGCGTCTCCGAGCTGCGCCTGTCGCTCACCCACGTCCTCCGCAACTGCCTGGCCCCGGTCATCGTGGCGGTCACCCTGAACGTGGGCGGGATGATCACCGCGCTGGCCGGGCTCTCGTTCCTGGGCCTGGGCGTCCAGCCGCCCACCTCCGACTGGGGTAGCATGCTCTCGAGCAGCCGGCAGTACATGAACGTGGCGCCCCACGTGGCGGCCCTGCCCGGCCTCGCGATCTTCCTCGCGGTGCTCGGCTTCAACCTGCTGGGCGACGGACTCCGGGATGCGCTCGACCCGCGTCTCCGCTAGAATGCCCGCGCGATGAGCGAGCCCGCGGCGATCCGTGCGGAGGTGGACACCATGCTCGCGCTGGTGCGCGAGCGCTACGGCAGCCGGCTGAGCGCGGAGGAGCTCGACGGGATCCGCACCGCCATCGAGGGCATCGTGCAGGCCGCGCACGCCCTCCGCGCGGTGCGGCTCGGCAATTCCGACGAGCCCGGCCAGCCCTTCGCGGCCTACCGGGCGATCCCGTGAGACCCGAGGACGTCGTCTTCGCCCCGGTGCGGCGCCTCGGCGAGCTGATCCGCGAGCGACGTCTCTCCCCGGTGGCGCTGGCCGAGATCTTCCTCGACCGGCTGGAGCGCCTGGGCGGGCGCTACAACGCGGTGGTCACGGTCACGCGGGCCCGCGCCCTCGAGCAGGCGCGCCGCGCGGAGCGCGAGATCACGGCTGGCCGCTACCGCGGGCCGCTCCACGGCATCCCGTACGGGGCGAAGGACCTGCTCGCCACCTCGGGCGGCATCCCGACCACGTGGGGCGCGGCGCCGTTCAAGGACCGGGTGTTCGACTTCGACGCCACCGCGATCCGGCGGCTCGAGGAGGCGGGCGCGGTGCTCTGCGCCAAGCTCGCGATGGTGGAGCTGGCCGGCGGCATGGGCTACCGCCAGCCGAACGCCGCCTTCACCGGCCCCGGGGTGAACCCGTGGAGCCTCGATGCCTGGAGCGGCGGATCGTCGAGCGGCTCGGGCTCGGCGGTGGCCGCGGGGCTGGTGCCGTTCGCGATCGGCTCGGAGACGTGGGGCTCCATCCTCTCGCCCGCGGGCAACTGCGGCGTCGCCGGCCTCCGGCCGACCTACGGGCGGGTGAGCCGGCACGGCGCGATGGCGCTCTGCTGGACGCTCGACAAGCTGGGCCCCCTCGCCCTCACCGCGGACGACTGCGGCCTCGTGCTCGAGGCGATCGCGGGCCGTGATCCGGCGGATCCGACCACGGTCGATCGGCCGTTCCGCCACGAGCCCGACGGCCCGGCCGGGCGCCGCTTTCGTTTCGGGGTGCTGCGGGGGGTCACCGACGGCTGCGAGGACGCGGTGCGCGAGAGCTTCGAGCGCTCGCTCGGCGTGCTGCGGCAGATCGGCACCATCGAGGAGGTCACGCTGCCGGACCTGCCCTACGACGACATCACCCGCACGATCCTCTTCGCGGAGGCGGCGAGCGCCTTCGAGGACCTGATCGAGAGCGGAGCGATCCGCGGCCTGACCGCACCCGAGGACCGCTACACCGCCTACGCGCGCGACGCGATCCTGGCCAAGGACTACGTGAAGGCTCTCCGCCTGCGCGGGGTGATGGCGCGCGAGGTCGATCGCGTGCTCGCCCCGCTCGACGCGCTGGTGGCGCCGGGCCGCGCCACCGAGGCGGCCCCGCTGGGCGGCGAGGTGCGCAGCGCCATCCGCGGCACCGCGCGCGACGTGATGGGCGCGGTCGGCAACGGGGCGGGGCTGCCCGCGGTCGTGGTGCCGAACGGCTTCGGCCCGCGCCGGCTGCCGACCAGCCTGCAGTTCATGGGGCGGGCGTGGGAGGAGCATACCGTCCTGGCCGCCGCGTGCGCCTACCAGTCGCGGACCGACTGGCACGGGCGCCATCCCGACGTGAGCTAGCGGCACCCGGACGAAGAAAGGGGGAGGGCCCGACGGGCCGCTCCCCCTGGGGTTCTCCGGATCGTGTGGTTTACTTGGCCTGGCGGGCGCGCACCTGCCGCTGATCCTCGTGGAGGTCTCGCACGTCCTCGCGGCGATCCTGCTTGTCCTGGTGCAGATCGCGCACGTCCTGACGGCGGTCCTTCGCATCCGCGCGGAGCGTGCCGCGGCTCTTCTGGTAGTTCTCGCGGGCCGCCTTGATGGCCGCGGGATCGCCCGACTTGTAGGCCTCGCGAAGCCGCTGGCGGGAGGCCTGGACGTCCTTGTAGTCGCCGCGGACCTCCTTCGTGTCCTTGGCGATCTCCTTGCGGTCGCCGCGGATCTCGCGGGTGTCCTGCCGGATCTCGCGCCGGTCGCTCTTGGTTTCCTGGGCGGGGGCGGGGAGCGCGGACAGGCCCGTCACGATGACGGTCGCGCACGCAGCGCCCACGCTCCATCCGATCAATGTCCTCATTGCGATTTCCTCCTGGTATGAGTGCGGGCCAACGAGCAGGAGATCATGCAATGAAGTTGCCAGGGGTCTAACTACCTGAATTAATGGGCCGGGGAGGCTATCCAAGGCGTCAGATCTGACGCCGGATGTCACCCGTCCGGTCGAATCAGGGATGGCGACGGTGGGGATCCAGGTCAGGCGGAACGATGAGCGTAGAGGCGGCGCGCGGCCCGGAGGTGGGTCATCGCCGCCGGGCGTCGGCCCAGCGCATCCAGGAGCAGGCCCAGGTTGTAGTGACCGTCGGCGAAGTCGGGGTCGGCGGCAAGGGCCCGATGGTACGCCGCGACCGCCTCCTCGGTCCGACCCGTCTCCTCGAGCAGCCCGCCGAGGTTGAAGTGCGCGATGGCATCGCGCGGGGCGTGCTGGATCGCGGCACGGTAGTGGATCTCGGCCCGTGCGGTCTCCCCGGCGGCATGGTGGAGGCGTCCCAGATTGACGTGCGCGTCGGCCAGGCCGGGGTCGAGTGCGAGGGCCTGCTCGTAGGCATGGCGCGCCTCGCCGGGCGAGGCCGGCTCGAGCTCGCAGCCGAGGTCGAACCACGCGCCCGCGGTGCGAGCCGGCGCCTCGGGGGGGGTCGCGGCCGCCGGCCGGGTGAGAGCCGGGGTCGACGGTCCCGCCACCGCATGCGCGTCGAAGCTGAAGAGGAACTGGCCGGAGTCGGGCTGCCAGCGCGCGGTGCCGTCCCAGGCCACGACCCGGCGGCCGTCCGCGTAGATGCTGACGCTCGAGAGCGCCTGATCACCGGGCAGCTGCCGCCTCAGCGAGGCCAGCATGCGACGGATGCGCCGCGCGGGCACGCGGGCCTCGAGCAGGCCGCGCGTGGTCTTGAGCAGGAGCAGGTCCTGGAAGGACCATCGCAGCCGCCGGTCGGGGCCGCGGCGGGGGGTGAGCAGGGCGGCCCGAGCGCACGAGCGAACCCTGGAGTCCGGCAGACCGAGGATCTTCGCCACCTCGTGGGTGGAGAAGGCGGTCATTTCCGGCCGGCTTGCGCCTTCCTGTCCTTGTCGGACGCGGCGGCGCGCTTGGGCGCCTTGGCCGGCGGCTTCTTGGAGACGGGCGCGCCCGCCGCGGCCGGCCGCTCGTCGCCGCCGCCTCGCTTGGCGAGGCTCTGCTTGAGGGCGTCCATCAGGTCGATCACCTGGGCGCGCTGGGTCTCGGGTGCCGCGGCGGTGATCTCCTTGCCCTCCACCTTGGAGGTCACCATCTCGAGCACGCGGTTGCGGTAGTCATCCTGGTATTGCTCGGGCTTGAACTCGTCGTGCGACAGCTCGCCGATCAGCCGCTCGGCCAGCTCGAGCTCGCCGTCGCGCAGCTTCACCGACTTGCCCTTCTCGATCTCGCCGAAGTCGCGTACCTCGTCGGCGAAGTACATCGTGTGCAGCATCAGGCCGTCCTGCGCCGGACGAATGAGGACGAGGCTCTCCTTGCCGCGCATCACGAAGGTGGCGAGCGCGACGCGGTCGCTCTTGGCCATCGCGTCGGCGAGGAGGCGATAGGGCTTCTCGCCTCCCTTGTCGGGCCCGAGGTAGTACGTCTTCTCGAAGTAGATCGGGTCCACCGAGGGAAGCGGCACGAACTCCGCGATGTCGATGACCTTCGAGGCCTCGCCCTCGAGCGACTTCAGCTCCTCGTCGGTGAAGCGGACGTACTGCTCCTTCTGGAACTCGTAGCCCTTCACGAGCGACCCGCGCTCCACGACCTCGTTGCACACCGGGCAGAACGTCTGCTGCTTGATGCGGCTGCCGCACTTGGCGTGGAGCAGGTTGAAGCTGACCCCGCCGCCCGACGCGGCGGTGTAGAGCTTGACCGGGATGGAGACCAGGCCGAAGGAGATCGTGCCGGAGCCGATGGAATGGGGAGCCATGGCCGTGAGACTTTGCACAGTACCACCGGGGCGGCTATGCTCCAAGTCTCCGATGGCGACCGCACCGGATAGGGGTGAGCCTGCCGCGAAGGGGCGAGGGATTGTGCCGGACTCGCTCGGCGGTGAGCGGCCGCCGCCGCTCGAAGCCTACCGCAAGAAACGTGATCCGGATCGCACCCCCGAGCCCTTCGGGGGGCGACTGCCCTCCGGCGGGCGGCTCTTCGTGGTGCAGAAGCATGCCGCGCGACGCCTGCACTACGACCTGCGCCTCGAGATGGAGGGGGTGCTGAAGAGCTGGGCGGTGCCGAAGGGGCCGTCGGGCCACGCGGAGGAGAAGCGCCTCGCGGTCCACGTCGAGGACCACCCGATCGAGTACGGCGACTTCGAGGGCGTCATCCCCGCCGGCAACTACGGCGCGGGCTCGGTCATCGTGTGGGACTACGGCTGGTACCGATCGACCAAGCCGACGGATCCGCTCGAGCAGCTCGCGCGCGGCAAGCTCGAGGTGGAGATCTTCGGCTACAAGATGCGCGGGCGCTGGACCCTCGCGCGGATGTCGGGCAAGGACCGCGACTGGCTGCTCCTGAAGAAGGTCGACGGCGCCGCGCTGCCGCCGGGAGCCGCCGAGCTGATCGAGCGCTATCCGCAGTCGGTCGTCTCGGGGCTCACGGTGGAGGAGATGGCGGACCGCCCGGCGCGCCTGGCCGCGGTGCGCGCCCGCCTCGAGGCGCTGGGGGCGCCGCGCGGCGAGGTGGACGCGCGGACCCAGCCCTTCACGCTGGCCACGCTCGCCGAGCGCCCCTTCTCCGATCCGGCATGGCTCTACGAGATCAAGTACGACGGGGTGCGGGTGCTGGCGGACCGTCGGGGCGATCGCGTGACGCTGTACGGGCGGAGCGGGCAGGACACCACCTCGCGCTATCCGGAGGTGACGCGCGCGCTCCGCGCGCTGCCGGTCGATCGCTTCGTGATCGACGGGGAGATCGTGGCGCTGGACGACGCGGGTCGGCCGAGCTTCCAGCGGCTGCAGCCCCGCATGGCGCTCACCGACCCGCGGGACATCGAGCTGGCCGCCCGCCGCCAGCCCGCGGTGGGCGTCTTCTTCGACTGCCTGGGGCTCGACGATCGCGACCTGCGTCGCCGGCCACTCGTCGAGCGCAAGGAGTGCCTGCGGCTCCTGGTGCCGCCGCTGGGAACGGTGCGCTACGGCGACCACGTCGCGGGGGAGGGGCGCGCATTCTTCGAGGCGGCGTCCGCGCAGCGGCTCGAGGGCATCGTGGCGAAGAAGGCGCGGAGCGTCTACTCGGGCGGGCGCACGCGCGACTGGATCAAGATCAAGTGCCAGAAGCGGCAGGAGTTCGTGGTCGGCGGCTATACCGATCCGCAGGGCGCGCGCGGACACTTCGGCGCGCTGCACCTGGGCCTCTACGACGGACCCGTGGAGGCGCGGCGCCTGGTCTACGTCTCGAAGGTCGGCACCGGCTTCGATCAGGCCGGCCTCGCCGCGATCTGGACGAGGCTCCGCCCCCTCGCCCGCGCGACGCCCCCCTTCGAGGCGGGCGCGGTTCCCACCGGCCGCGGACACCACTGGGTGGAGCCGCGCCTGGTCTGCGAGGTGCGCTTCACCGACTGGACCGAGGACGGCGGCCTCCGCCATCCGACGTTCCTCGGGCTGCGCGACGACCGGAAGCCGGAAGACTGCCGGCGGGAGACGGCGGAGCCGAGCGCGGCCGGGCCGGAGGCAGGGCCCGAGGCGGACCCGGCTCCCGCGCCGGTGACCGCGGCCGAACCGGGGCCGCGCCTCACGCCCACCAACCTCCGCAAGGTCTTCTGGCCCGCGGAGGGGTACACGAAGGCGGATCTGATCGGGTACTACGAGGGCGTCGCGCGGTGGATGCTGCCGTACCTGCGCGACCGGCCCCTGGTGCTGACCCGCTTCCCCGACGGTATCGCGGGGAAGTCCTTCTACCAGAAGGACGCCCCCGAGTTCGCCCCCGCGTGGGTGCGGACCGAGCGCATCTACTCGCGCGACACCGAGCGGGACATCGCCTACCTGGTGGTGGACGACGTGGAGATGCTGCGCTACGTGGCCAACAGCGCGGCGATCCCCATCCACTGCTGGGCCTCGCGCGTGCCGTCGCTGGAGCGGCCGGACTGGCTCGTGCTGGACCTCGACCCGAAGGGCGCCCCGTTCACCGACGTAGTCCGCGTGGCCCTCGCGCTTCGCCGCATCCTGGACGACCTCGCGCTGCCGAGCTACGTGAAGACGTCGGGCGCGACCGGGCTGCACATCCTGCTGCCGCTCGGCGCGCGCTACACCTACGAGCAGGCGCGCACCTTCGCGCGCCTGCTCGCGGTCCTGGGCGTCGAGGCGGAGCCCGAGATCTCGACGGTGGCGCGGCCGCTCCGCGATCGCGGGGGCAAGGTCTACATCGACTTCGGGCAGAACGGGCACGGGCAGACGATCGTGGCCCCGTTCTCGCTGCGGCCGCTGCCCGGGGCGCCCGCCTCGTGCCCGCTCGAGTGGCGCGAGGTGGCCCCGCGCCTCGATCCGGCACGCTTCAACCTGAAGACGATCGCCGCGCGCTTCGAGAAGATCGCCGACCCGCTCGCGCCGGTCCTGGGCGAGGGCATCGACATGGCCGCCGCGATCGAGCGCATCCGGGCCCGCCCGACCCCGGCCGGATCGGTCAGCGCCGGAGCAGCGCCTCCAGCTGGCGGGCGAAGGCGGGGCCGGTCCCGGCCTCCTCGTGCTTGAAGTACACGAACGTGTCCCCCCACGTGCGCTCGAGCGCGTGGATCTTGCCCGCCCACTCCGCGAGATCGGACTCGGTGTAGCCCTGATCGCGCAGCCGCAGGTAGCCCCAGTCGGCGGTGGTCTCGATCGGGGTCGTCGCGTCCTCGGTGTCGGCCACGCAGAGGGCCGCGTTGGCCGCCCGCAGCCGCGCGTACACCGAGGCGTCGAGCCAGCTCTCGTGACGGAACTCGAAGGCGCAGCGCCGGCCGGCGGGTAGCTGATCCAGGAGGCCGCCCAGACGGTCCAGGTCCTTCTTGAAGTTGGGCGGGAGCTGGAAGAGCACGGGGCCGAGCTTCGGGCCGAGGCCCGCCGCGGTGTCGAGGAAGTAGCGCAGCGGATCGCCGATGTCCCGCAGCCGCGCGAAGTGGGTGATCCGTTGCGGCGCCTTCAGCGTGAAGGAGAAGCCGGGAGGCGTCTCGGCGACCCACCCCGCCACCGTCTTGGCGTTGGGCATGCGGTAGAACGTGTAGTTGATCTCCACGGTGGAGAACCGCTCGGCGTAGTAGGGGAGCATCTTGCCGGTCGGGAACTTCTCGGGATAGAAGGTGCCCCGCCACTCCGGATAGTTGTAGCCGGAGGTGCCGATGCGGATCATGGATGCTCGTCGCCCATGATACCGCGGCCGGCCAGGCGGTGGAGCGCAATGCCGCACGCGGTGGCGACGTTCAGCGAGTCCACGCCCGGCGCCATCGGGATGCGGACGTGGACATCGGCGGTCTCGCGGGTCAGCTCGCCGAGTCCGGCGCCCTCCGCGCCCACGATCAGCGCGAGACGCCGGCACGCGAGACGCGCCGCGACCGCGCCGATGACCTCCGCGCGCGCATCCGGGCTGAGCGCGACCACGAGGTAGCCGGCTCGGCGAAGCGCCGCGAGCGCGGCGCCCCACTCGGTGCGCGCGAACGGGGTGGACAGGGTCCCGCCCATCGAGACGCGGATCGCCTTGCGATACAGCGGATCGGCACAGCCCGCGGAGAGCAGGACCCCGCCGGCCCCGAAGGCGGCCGCGTTGCGGAAGATCGCGCCCACGTTGTCGGGATCGGTCACCTCGTCGAGCCCGACCAGGATCCGCGACCCCGCCGGCTCGATCACGGACTCGGGGGAGGTCGGCCGCTCGGGCCGCTCGCCGAGCGCGAGGCAGCCGCGGTGGAAGTTGAAGCCGAAGATGGAGCGGATCATCGCGCTCGACGCGACGAAGACCGGCGGCGGCGCCGGCCCGAGGACGTCGCGGAGATCCTCGAGCACGGGCGCGGTGGCGAGGACCGAGCGTACCCGGTAGCGCGAGCCGGTGAGCAGGCGCCGGACGAGCAGGCGGCCCTCGCAGAGGAAGGGCCCATCGCCCCGGCCTCGGCCCACCGCGCGGTAGTCGGCGACCCGCGGGTCGTCGGGATCTTCGATGAGCACCGGCGCATGCTGGCATGGGCTCGCGGCCTTGACAACGGGGTACTCGCCTGCGAGCCTCGCCGGCGTGCCGACCGACGCCGGCGTGGAGGCGCGGCACGCCGCGGAGCGGTTGTTCAGCTGATCGTGGCGGCCGACGCGTGCGCGGCGTGAAAGGAGGGTTCCACGCGGCCGGGCGGAGGAGCCGGTCTCAGTATTACGCCTGGATCACCTCGGCCGGAGAGGTCGTGGCCGGGAGCCAGCGGGCGACGGCAAAAAGCGGGACGCGCTGAGCGGACCGCGCGGCGGCCGAACTTACTGGTACGCGACGATGCTGGTGGCCCAGTCCGGGAGGACGACGTCGGCCGGTCGCGGCATGTCGAAGCGGATGCGGCTCAGCGCGAACTGCGGCAGCGCGACGTGCTCCATGCAGCGCAGGCAGTAGAAGTCGAACTCCAGCTGGGCGCGGCGGCCCTGGAACTCGAGCGCGGTCTTGCAGACCGCATGGTAGAGCTCGCCGTCGGGGCTCGCGTACACCGTGGCGAGCGGCGACTTCGCGATCTCCGCGGCCAGCAGCGAGTCGGGATGGCGCCGGCTGATGCCGGTGCTACCCTTGGGCCGGCCCCGGCGACGCCGGACCTCGGGCGGGTGCGGCTCGTTGATGTGCTGCCTGGCGGCGGCTTCCCGGGTCCCGTGTACGCGATCTTGAGTTCTCATGCCCGGCCCTAGGAGCAAGACGCGTTCCAGGCGTGACACTATGTACAACTAGCTGATTGAATTACATGTTGTGCCTCGTGATGCCCCGGAGTTGGGGCACGAGCGCTACAAAATTTGGTTGTGCTGTGGCCCGAGGTTGTCAATCCACGAACGGTGGGCGCCCACCAGGCGGCCCGCGGGAGAATCCCGATGCTGGGCATCGTCGCGACGATCAAGGTGAAGCCGGGTATGGAACAGCAGTTCGAGACCGTGGCCAAGGAGCTGGTGGCCAAGGTCACCGCCAACGAGCCGGGCTGCCGGCTGTACGCCCTGCACCGGGCGGAGGCCCCGCTGACCTACGTCTTCATGGAGCGCTACGCGGACCAGGCGGCGGTGGAGGCTCACCGCGGGACCGACTACTTCAAGGCCCTCGGGCGGAAGATGGGCGAGTTCATGGACGGGCGCCCGGAGGTGCTGCGGCTCAAGGAGGTCGACTAGCCCCCGGCGAGCTTGACGGTGTAGCCCGCGGCGCGGAGGTGCTCGGCCAGTCGCCCGCGGTGGTCGCCCTGGATCTCGACCGCGTCGTCCTTGAGCGTGCCGCCCGCTCCGCACAGGCGCTTCATCAGGGCGACCCGAGCCTCGAGGGCGGGCCCACGCTCGGGAAGCCCGCGGATCACGGTGACCGTCTTGCCATTGCGCCCGCCGCGGTCGCGGAAGAGCCGGACCACACCGTCACGCGGCGGCGCGGGCGCGGGACGCGAGGTCGCGGGGCGCGGGCTCGGCTTCACGGCCCTCAATCTAGCAGAATCGGCTCGTCGGAACCGGTGTACGCTCGGGGCAGCTCGACAGCCCGGCCGGCGGGCGGGGAAGGAGTCTCGTGAAGATCACCGACGTCAGCCTCACGTTGTTTGCGTGGGAGAACATCCCGGCCACGACCTACGGCCGGCACACCGGAAAGTTCGGTGGTCAGAGTCAGCTGGGCCTCCTGGCGCTGCGCACCGACGAGGGCGTCGAGGGCCACGCCTTCCTCGGCTCGGCCAGCCGCGGCGCACAGTTCGACGCCGAGTCGCTGATGAGCGCGCTCAAGCCTCTCGTGATGGACCAGGACCCGCTCGAGCGGGAGCGTCTCTACCAGGCCCTCCTCTCCCGCAGCCGACACACCACCTGGCGCGCCATCGGTGCGGTGGACGTGGCCCTGTGGGACATCGCGGGCAAGGTCGCGGGCCTGCCGATCCACCGGCTGCTCGGCACCTACCGGGAGCGCCTGCCCGCCTACGCGAGCTCCGCGGTGCTGCAGTCCAAGCAGGCCTACGCGGAGGAGGCGGCGCGCTTCAAGGCCTCCGGGTGGACCGCGTACAAGATCCACCCGCCCACCGATCCCCGGGTCGACATCGAGATCTGCGAGGCGGTGCGGAGCATGGTGGGCGACGCCTTCACGCTGATGCTCGACTCGACCTGGGCCTACGACTATCCGGCCGCGATCCGGGTCGGCCGGGCCATCGAGCGGCTCGGCTACTACTGGTACGAGGATCCGCTCGCGGACGACGACCTCTACAACTACGTCAAGCTCAAGCAGCACCTGTCGATCCCGATCCTGGCCACCGAGTACTCCCCGGGCGGCTTCACCGCCTACGCGCCCTGGCTGGTCGCCCGCGCGACCGATTTCCTGCGGGGCGACGTGGCGGTCAAGGGAGGGATCTCGGCGCTGCTGAAGACGGCTCACCTCGCCGAGGGTTTCCACATGAACTTCGAGATCCACCACGGGGGGAACTCGCTCAACAACGTGGCCAACCTGCACGTGGCGATGGCCATCCGGAACTGCGAGTTCTTCGAGGTGTTGCTGCCCGCGGAGGCGCAGAAGTACGGCCTCGTCGCCGACATCGAGGTGGACTCGCACGGCATGGTGCGCGCGCCCACCGCCCCGGGCCTCGGCGCCCAGATCGATCTCGAGCTGATCGAGCGCAAGAAGCTCGCGGTGCTGCGCTAGCTCATCCCGTTCGGCTCGCGAAGAGCGGGACGCGCACATTGGCGGACGGCCGATAGGTGACCGCCCCGGACAGCGAGCCGCGCGGGAGACCACGCGAGAGCAGCCCCTCGATCCCCGCCCGGGCGATCGTGATCGCGAGCACCTCGCCGGGACAGGCGTGGAACCCGACCCCGAAGGTGAACGTCCGGCGGTGCGTTCTCGCGACGTCGAAGCGCTCCGGCTCGGGGTTGGCCGCCGCATCGTGGTTGGCCGCGGCCAGCACCACCAGGACCGTATCGCCCGCCGCCATGCGACGGCCCGCGACCTGGCCATCCGCGGCGATGAACCGGCGGGTATTCTGGACCGGCGGGTCGTGGCGCAGCACCTCCCGGAGCACGTCGTCCAGCAGCCGCGAGTCGGTCGGAATCCGCGCCGCGAGCTCCGGGCGGCCGGCCAGCGCGAGGAGCGTGTTGCCGATCAAGCCCGCGGTCGCCTCGTAGGCCTGGGTCATGAAGCCGATCGCGTTGGCCACGATCGCGCCGGTGTCCTCGCAACCGGCCCGCCGCGCCTCCCGGCTCAGCACGGAAAGCAATCCGGTTTCCGACGCGATGACGGGTGATCCGACGAGGTCGATCAGATCCCGCGCGGCTTCCTTGCCCCGCTCCAGCCGCTCGACGTCGACGGCGGGCGATACGGCGCTCACGTACCGGCCGACGCATCGCTCGGCGTCCCGGAGCCCCTGATCGGGCACCCCGAGCAGGCTCGCGATCACGTGAGTCGAGAGCGCGACCGTGAAGCCGTCCAGCTGCGCCGGGCTCGCCCCCGGATCGATCTCGGCGGCGAGGGTTCGCGCCCACCGCTCGGCGACTGCCCGGGCCCCGGTCGCGGACATCGAATCGATCGCGGCCGTCACCGCCTGCTTCATGATCCCGTGACCGGGACCGTCGATCATGCGCACGAGCCGTCCAAAGATGTCGGCCGCCGGTGAGCCCAGGAGCGCGGCGGGCACCGGCTCCGCGACCGGACGCACCCGTCCGAGCGGGCTCGTCAGGACCGCGGTCACCGCGTCGGCGCTCGCGGCGACCCACAGCCCCAGCGAGTCGTCCCGGTAGAGCGGGCTCCTGGCCACCAGATCGCGATAGTACGGATAGGGGTCCGGATGGGTGACCGCCGAGACCGGGCTCGCGGGCGGCTTCACCGCGCCGCCTCCGCCCGGCGCTCCCCGATCAGGCTGCCCTCGAGATCGAGCACCTCGCCCTGCGCGGTCTCCGCAGTATGGAAGACGCCGTAGAGATTCACGTACGCGATGGAGGGATCGCCTTCGCGGTCGTGCGCCGCTTCCAGGCGCGCCCCGAGCAGTCGTGCCGAGCGCTGGTAGCGGGTGAGTGCATCCGCCGGCGGGGCCTCGTCGAGCGCGGTGGCGTAGAGTCCCTCGCACCGGGCCACGTGGTGGATCACGCGGCGCAGGGGCCAGCCGCCGTCCGGGGGCGTCCAGTCGAGCTCCTCGTCGCTCAGCTCGTCGGCGCGCCCGCCGAGGAGGAGAACCGCCTGATCGATGCGCCAGAGCCACGCTTCGAGGTCCGCGTCGGCCAGCGCGAGACGGTCCTCCGGCAGCGTCACCGTCGAGGACGCCCATCCGTCGGTCGGAGTCGGGGCCATCCCGTGACGCCGCCAGGCTCGCCACTGGTCGATCTGGTTCAGGTGATCGAGCGCGTGATCGAGGACGCGACGCAGGACCTTGCGCGGCGTGTACGTGTAGCGGCCCGGATCCGGCGCGGGCTCTGGCCCCACCGCGCGGGCCGGGGCCGGCGCGTCGGGTCGTCGGGTGAGGCGGCGGAACAGATCGGCGGTCATCACCGAGCCGACCTCGTGGTCGGCGGCGTGCCGGGTGAGACGCGTCAGGTACGGTCGCGCCTCGCCGTGGGCCGCCCGCACGTGCGCGCGCGGGTCTCGTGGCGCGGGCGCCAAGGTCCAGGCCGCGATCGTGCGGAACGCGGCCGCGGTGGCCAGCGCCGCGGCGTCGAGGCGCCCCGCCGCGGCCGCCGCCATGATCCGGTCACTCGAGAGCCGAAGCGCGTCTGAGCCTCGGTGGATGGTGCTGGTGGTGGTCATCCGATCCTCCTA
>Ga0310810_10000363_pt1 | contig 47189 bp, 45 predicted proteins | sample NCmetagenome_FD_207641 | JGI IMG/M metagenome (GOLD analysis project Ga0310810, IMG submission 207641) | Soil microbial communities from experimental microcosm in Duke University, North Carolina, United States - NC | ecosystem: Engineered > Artificial ecosystem > Soil microcosm > Unclassified ...
ATTTCACTCGCGACCAGCTTGAGCAGGAGCTCGCCCGTGCGCAAATAAGCGCCGGCGATCGCAAGATTGATGAGATTGCCCTGCCGGGCGGCCTGACCGGGCTCGTTGCGACCGCTCGAATCGATCCGCTTGATTAGTGGATGGCGGCACAGCCGACCCGGGCACCTGCCCCGCCGATCGGCTGGGTCTGATGATCGTCCGCGGCTGCATGAATGATGAGCGCCGAACCGTCACTATCGAGAATGTTTAGGCGCCCGGAAGCGTCGCCCAAGGTAAGATAGGGCGTGAAGGTCTCGGCTGCCGCGTGGCCGTCGGCGCCGGCAAAAATGTTCGGCAGGTCACCGAGATCCGTTTGCATTTGGTTGAGAATTCCATGGATCGTGGTCGCCGCGCCCGTGCCATGGACATGGCCGCCTGACGCCTTGAAGCCGGCGTCCGCGCATGTCGCGACCGAATGAATGTGCATGCCGTGCCAGCCCGGAGTGAGGCCGGAGACCTCAACTCGGATCAACAGCCCGCGAGGGGCGTCGATGAGGTTGGCGCTGCCAATCGCCTTTCCGCCCTCGCCGACAATTTCCGCCGTTCGTGAAATGCCCGCCGCCTGAAGCGGAGACGTCGAAAGTAGAATGATAAGCCCGGCGAGCATCGACTTGTGCATGATGGTCACTTCCTTTCTGAAATCCGTCCCTCGCTATGACGTCGCCGGCCGAAAGCTACCGCAGGTGCGTGCGGCTGCACATGGCTGGGCCGTCCGTCCGGCAATCGCCCCGCCGCGAAAGGTGCCGAACATTTGGGCCGCGCCGCAACGTCCGATTTAAGCCCTTAGCGGCGGCGGCCATCGGCCGATAGCCGATGCTGGACTGTGGCATCTGCTTACTCGCGGCGTCTCGCCTTTGAACCACAACGGAAGATGACCATGCCGACATTCGACAAAGGCCGGCGCGCCCGGACGCCGATCTCCGGAATTGCGATCACCAAGCCCTTCCAGTCGCCAGCCTTTCGAGCCGCCTCATGAGCATTCGGCGACTTTTCTGGAACCTGGCAGCCTCGCCGCCGGTGCGCATGATTTCGATCCTGCACAGCGAGCGCCAACTTAGGAAATGGCGCCGCGAGCATCCCGGCGCTCCCTTTGCGAATTTCTACGCGGAAAGGATCGCCGATAAGCTGCGGAGCGGCCGGGGCCACACGACCCTGGGCGCGCGCGGCTGGCTCGTCGGGGATGATCGTCCCGTCGAGTGGAACCTCGACCTGTTTGCCCGGCGGGCACTTAAGAGATGGAATGAGATCGTCGGGTTCGGCCTCGAACCGAACATGCGCTGCGTTGACTATGGCTGCGGCAGCCTGAGGCTCGGGCAGCACGCAATGCGCTATCTCGATGCGGGGAATTATTGGGGCATCGACGTCACCGATGCGTTCATCAAGACTGGCCTCGAGCTGGTCGATCCCGAGCTTCTCGCGCGGAAGGCGCCCCGCCTGTCAACAATCAACGGCCAGGTCCTGCGCGACATCCGGACTTGGGAGCCTGACTTCATCTTCTCGAACGCGGTGCTGCAGCATGTGCCGCCGGAGGAATTGAGCCTGTTCTTCGAGCGGTTGGAAGCGATGATGGGTCCCCACACCAAAGCCTTCATCCTGTACATCGCGGAAGAGCGGGTGCTGCGCTTCGACTCGCTGAGCTGGGGCTATCCCGCAGACTTCATCCGCGCCGCCGCCCGGTCCGCGGCGCCGTCGTTGAAGATCGCCGAACGGAATATCTATCATGGCCGGCGTGGAGATGGGCGAGGCCGGGAAGTCCTGGTCCTGGAGGGCAGCGGCGTGCGTTCCGATTCAGTTCCTCCGGCGCAAGCCAAGCTTTCTGCCTGAACCAGCGCCGGCTTCGACCCATTGCGGCGAGATGGCCGCAATGTCATGCTGATCACCGTTGCGCACTGAGCCGCTAAGGAAATCGCTGATGAATCGCCGCATGACTGCAGCAATGATCGCAGTCTCGTCACTCGCCGCCACTGCCGCTCAATCCGACATGGATCGACCCCGCTGGATGGCAAACATGGCCCGGCACCAGAAGGTCGTCATGTACGGGGTTCCCGCCCCATACAGCAATGTTCGGGATCCGTTGCCTGATACGGCCGCGAAGTTCCGGCGCGGTGCGGCCGTGTTCGATCAGCATTGCGCATCATGCCACGGGTGGAGCGGCCAGGGCACCGGGCCGGAGGGCTTCTTCCTTGTCCCGGCGCCAGCCGATTTGGAATGGCTGGCGCACACGCCAAAGAACAAGGCCGTCCCCTACATCTACTGGAGCATTGCCGAGGGCGGCAAACCATTCGATTCCGAGATGCCCGCGTTCAAGCGGACCTTGTCCCAGCGGGATATCTGGTCCGTGTCTGCATATCTTCGAGCCGGAATGCCGCACGCTTCGCCCTAGGTTTGTGCGGGGTCGGGCTTTGGCCAACCGAATAAGGCGGAGGCGAGTGGATGAGACATCCGGCAATTGAAATTTTGGAGGCGCATAGGACGATGGCGGTCTCCACGGTCCGGCCTGACGGGTGGCCGCAGACGACTGTTGTTGGTTATGCCAACGATGGTTGGAAAGTTTATTTTCTGATTTTCCGGGCCAGCCAGAAATTTGCGAACATTGCACATGATGATCGCATTTCCATCGCAATCAGTGGCGACCCGAATTATCTTGGCGACATCAAAGCCGTCTATGCTGGCGCCCATGCGTCCGAGGTGACCGACGCGGGGGAGCGAGAGAGCGCATGGAAGCTACTCCTGCAGCGGCACCCGAACCTGGCCGATTTCGGCTTTCCGGACCTGAACGAAACCGCCCTAATGGGCGCAGAGTGCAAATATGTATCGTTGCTCGATTACAGTCAGGGCATCGGGCACACCGAGGAACTGACAATTGGGGAAGACAGTCCCGGTTGAGACCGCGTCACCGCTTCTCCGGCCGGAGGGTGAGCGACGGAATTGGTCGCCGTTATGCTATGTTGGGCTCCCGCGCGTCGAAAGGACGAGTCGATGGTGCTCGGCAGCCGACCTTACGAAGGTAGCACCAAACGAAGTTGGCCGGTCCGGCACTTATTGATCCTGGGCCATCCGGATCCAGGCAGCTTCAATCATGCGGTTGCAGCCCGCTATGTCGAGGTCGCTCAATCCAATCATCAGGCGGTGGACGTCCGGGACCTTTATGCGATCGGATTTGACCCGCTGCTGAAAGACATCGAGCGGCCGCAGCGCCGCCCTGGCGTTTGCGGACCTGATGTTCGGGACGAGATCGCGTTGATCGAGCAGTCGGACGTGATTACGTTCGTATACCCGCTGTGGTTCGGCACGCCGCCTGCGATCATCAAGGGATATATCGATCGGGTCTTCGGAGCGGCCTTCCTGCTTCCCGATCTTAAGCGCGAGCGCAAAGCCGGCTCCTTCGTTGGCAAGCCTTTGTGCCTCTTCACTTCGTCCGCAAGCACCGGTCCGTGGCTTGACGAGCAGGGTATCATGACCTCGCTTCAGCAGTCCTTCGGCCGTTATCTGGCGGCGATCTTCGGCTTTTCGAGCACGCACTTCTTTCATGCGGCCACGGTGGTCGATGACATGAGCGCCGAGGCGGGTGAACAACATCTTTTTGAAGCGGCGGAGCAAGCTCGGCTCATTTGCGCCGAAGCGGCTGCCGCACGGCATCATGCAGAGATCTAGCTAGCGCGTGCCGTCGCACTTTCTCGCAGTCGCCCTTGCTCTGGCGCAGCCAGCCGAGCCTGGTCTTGAAGGCCGATGGAGCAACCCCGACGGCGCCGTGATCATTGTCATATCTCCATGCGACAGCACGCTCTGCGGACGAGTGGAGTGGGCTTCCGAAAAGGCGATGGCGGACGCCCGCAAGGGCGGCACCGATCAATTGATCGGTGCCCGGCTGCTGACCGACATAATTCCGAGCGGCGATGGCCGCTGGAAGGCCCGGCTATTTGTGCCCGATCTCAACAAGACCTCAAGGGCAGAGCTGAAGTTGTTGGGTTTAGATCAGCTCAAGGTTTCAGGATGCCTGATTGGCCGCCTGGCGTGCAAATCCCAGCTATGGACGCGAATAGAGGCGCAATAGCCGGAGCTCAGTGTCGGCCTTCCGCGCCCCCCCCATCGCGCGATACGCGCCGCCGGCGGCCTTCCGGCGGGTGTTGCGACGAGAGGCCATCGCGGCCAGAGTTAGCGAATGAAACCTGGCGGGCGTGGAGAACTCAACGAAAGCGGATTCCGCTCGTTCTTAAGAGCGCTCGGTCCGGGGCTGGTCACGGGCGCCGCCGATGACGATCCTAGCGGTATCGGCACCCACAGCCAGGTCGGCGCTGAATTTGGTTATGGTCTCGCCTGGACTTTCGTTCTCAGCTTTCCGCTGATGGTCGTCATTCAGGAGGTCGCCGCCGATATTGGCCGCGTCACTGGTGTCGGCATCGCCCGGAACATCAAGCGGCATTATCCGGGCCTGTTGCGGTGGATGGTCGCACTCCTGCTCCTCGCCAATGTTGTAAACCTGGGCGCCGATCTCAGCGCGATGGGAGCCGCGCTGGCGCTTCTCGCAGGTGGAAATGAGGTCCTTTACACGCTGCTCTTCGGTGTCCTGTGCATCACCCTCGAGGTCGCGATCAGTTACCCGCGTTATGCTTCGATCCTGAAATGGACCACACTTTCCCTTTTCACCTATGTCGGGGTGGTGATGGTCGCGCACGTGCCCTGGCCGCATGCGCTTCGTTCACTGGTCGTGCCGGAACTACAGTGGAACGCGGCATATGCCACCGCCTTGGTCGCGATCCTCGGCACGACGATCAGCCCCTATCTCTTCTTCTGGCAGGCGGCGCAGGAAATCGAGGAGCAGCGCCGGCACCACGTCAAGGCGCTTTGTGTGACCCCCGGTGCCGCCGGTCCCGAACTCCGGCGCATCCGGCTGGATACCCTCACCGGAATGGCGTTCAGCACAATCGTAAGTCTTGCGATCGTGTTCGCCACGGCCGCGACGTTGAACGCCAACGGTATTAAGGACATCGCCACGTCGCAGCAGGCCGCGGAAGCGCTTCGGCCGATCGCAGGCCAGTTCGCATTTGCGATGTTCGCGGTCGGTATCATCGGCACCGGACTTTTGGCCGTACCCGTGTTGGCAGGCTCGGCAGCCTATGCCGTGACGGAAATGGCCGGCTTCCCGGCCAGCCTCGACGCCAAGCCGCTCAAGGCGCGGCTATTTTACGCGACGATTGCCATCACTACCCTGGCTGGGGCCTCGCTCAGCTTGGTTGGCATTGATCCCGCACGCGCACTTTACTGGGCGGCTGTGGTCAACGGCATTCTCGCCGCACCGCTAATGGCAGTCATGATGCTGATCGTAAGCAATCCACGGGCAATGGGGCGGCTGGTTGCAACAAGGCGGGCGATTATACTCGGCTGGTCCGCGACGGCTGTCATGTTCGCCGCCTCGGCGCTGTTCTTGGCATTCACGATCATGTCGTGGGCCTAGAGAGTGTATTGACCGCTTTCCACCCACTTGGGCCATTGGCCAAGTTGGGCAAATCTTCCGTTGAGCGCCGCTATCAACCCACCGCTGTTCCAAACAGCCGGCCGACACCTGCGGTGACGGCCATCGCGAGGGCGCCCCAGAAGGTCACTCGCAAGATCGATGGAACAAGCGGAGCGCCCCCGACCCGCGCGCCGATTGTGCCGAGCATGGCAAGGCACATAAGAGATACGACAGCCACGACCGGCACCACCATCGAAGGGGAAGCGAACGGGACTACAGCAAGGGGAGCTGCAGCCCCCGCGGTAAAAGTGAGCGCTGATGTCCCGGCCGCTTGGAGCGGCCGTGCCGAGGTAATTGCAGAAAGTCCGAGCTCGTCGCGGGCATGGGCAGCGAGTGCATCATGGGCCATCATTTGGCCCGACACGGTTTCGGCCGTATTCCGATCCACGCCCCGCGCTTCATAGATGCGCGTAAGTTCCTCGCGCTCAACTGCCGGCTGTTGCTCAAGCTCGGTCGCTTCTCGAGCAAGATCGGCCCTTTCTGTGTCCAACTGGGAACTAACCGAAACATACTCGCCGGCGGCCATCGACATCGCGCCGGCGAACAGGGCCGCGACGCCTGCGATCAACACGCTGGTCCGGCTTGCGTCCGAAGCAGCGACGCCCACGATCAGGCTTGCGGTCGAGACGATCCCGTCGTTTGCCCCAAGCACTGCGGCGCGCAGCCATCCGATGCGCGCAGTTGCGTGACGTTCACGATGTGCGTGCAGCCGGCTCATCTTGTCTCACCTGCCTCAAGCCTACTCGCCCCTTGTATATTTGGCGACCTCCAAGAGCATCGCGCCCGCCGCCATGCAGCCCGTGCGCCAGTCTCCAAAATGGGGACATGCGCCAAACTGGCGGGAGAGCGGCCGCCGTTCCCGCCCGGCGCTACTTTTTCCGGTACTTGTCGAACCAGGCGATGATCGCCGCCGCCTTCGCTGCCGATTGCGATGGCCTGGCGGCGATTCCGCCGTGGCTGGCACCGGGCACTTTCACCAGGGCGGTAGGCACCCCTTTGAGCTGAAGCGCGGCATAATATTGTTCGGACTCGCTGACAGGCGTCCGGTAATCCTCCGCTCCGACCACGACGAGGGTGGGCGTCTTCACATTGCCGACCAGGCTCAAGGGCGACCGCGCCCAATAGCCTTGCGGGTCTTCCCAGGGCATTTTCTTCATCCAGTAGCGGGCAAAGAAGGGCACGCCGTCGGCGGTGAGCACCATGCTCGTCCAGTTGATGACCGGTTTCTGCGTCGCTGCGGCGCGGAAGCGGTCGCTCTTGCCGATCAGCCAGCTGGTCAGAACGCCGCCGCCCGATCCGCCCGTGACGAACAAATTGTCGGGGTCGGCGATTCCCGCTGCGATTGCCGCGTCCACCGCGGCCATCAGGTCGGCGGTGTCGCTGTCGGGATAGCTATTGTCGATCTCGTCGGCGAAAGCCTGGCCATAGCCGGTCGAACCGCGCGGGTTGGTGTAGAGCACGGCATAGCCCGCGGCCGCGTAAAGCTGCACGTCGGTCGCGAATTGGGGGCCGTACGAAGCATAAGGGCCGCCGTGGATCTCAAGGATCAGCGGGACACGCTGGCCTTGCTGATAGTTGGGGGGAAGCACCAGCCACGACGGGACCTTGCCGCCGTCAGGCGCGGTCACGGCGAGCTCACGGACCTCGCCAAGCCGCTTGGCACCGATCCAATTGTCATTGAGATGCGTAAGTTTGCGCGTCGCTCCGCCGCTTGCGACGGCAAGATCGGCGGGGCTGTGCGGATCGCCGGTCGAAAAGGCGACCACCCCGTTTGTCGAGACGCTGAAGCCGCCGCCGGCGTAGGGCCGGTCGAACGCGCTGTCGACCAGGCCGGTCGCCACGTTCGACACACGGCCGTCGAGCCCGATCCGCGACACCCGCTTCCCGCCATTTTCCTCATAGGCAGCAAAGAGCGAGCGGCCGTCGCGCGCCCATTCGATCTGGTCGATGCTCCGGTCGAGGCCGGCGGCGACTTGCCGCTTTCCGCTGCCGTCGCGGTTCATGACGTAGAGCCGCGACTGGTCGAAGCCCTTCCCGACATCGTCATTGCCGAGATAGGCGATCTGGCGGCCGTCCGGCGAGATTGCCGGGCTGGTATCCGGGCCCTTGCGGTCGGTCAGCGGATCGATCCGGCCACTGGCAATGTCCAGCGCATAAATGTCGCTGTCGAACACCTCGCGTTGCCAGTCGCCCTTGCGAACGGTGCTGAACAGGATTTGCCGGCCGTCGGGAGTCCAGGCAAGCGGTCCCGCGTCAGGATACTCGCCGAACGTGAGCTGGCGGGGCGCGCCGCCGGACGCGTCGACGACGAAGATATGGTCGAAGCCAGGCTTCACATAGCCGCCGCCGTCATTGCGATAGGTAACCTTGTCGATGATCTCCAGCGGCGGCGCCCATTCCGCGCCGTCAGGCTTGTCCGGCGACTTCCCGAGCTTCATTCCGTCATCGGGGACGGTCATGACATAGGCAAGGCGCCGTCCGTCGGGCGACCAGCTGATCGAACTGGGGCTGTTGGGAAGGCCGGTCACCCGCGCCGAGGCGCCATTGTCCATCCAGCGAACGAACAGCTGCGGCGCGCCGCCTTCGCCTGTCGAGACATAGGCCAGGCGCCGCCCGTCGGGCGACCAGCGCGGCTGGCTGTGCGAGCCCTTGCCCGTCACCAGCGGCCGCTCCGCGCCGGTCGCGACGTCGACCAGCCAGATTGAGTTCACGGCCCGGTCGGTCATGATGTCGTTCGACTTGCGAACATAGGCGACTTGCCGTCCGTCTGGACTGATCTGCGGGTCGGATGCCGCGCTGAGGTTGAACAGGTCGGCCCCGGTAAAGGCCGGGTTCGGCCCAGTCGCAGGCGCTGCGATCGCCAGCCCCGCCGTTCCCAATGCCAGCGCCGCCAGCCCGATCCGCCATGCCGTCATGCCTCGTCCCCTCCTGGTGAGTTGCGGCAACAAAGCAGATTGGCGCGCCGGCGCAAGGCCCGCGCCGTAGCGGGATCAACTTTGTTCTAATGCCCGCAATGAGTGAAACGCGGCCATTAGCGATAACCTGCCAAGATCGCAGAGTTTTGCGCGACTGACTGCGCCCGACCACAGCGGGCAACTCCCAATTCGGGAGCTTTTCCATGGCTCCGATGGCGGCGGTTTAGTCTTGCGCTGCAACTTAAATCGGCTTTTTGTAACAAAAACTTCGACGAACGGTCATATTGGGCCCGCTAAGGGCGGTTCACCCGGCTGTGACTGGTTGTCGCAACTGTTAATAGGCCCTTCCGCATTCGAGGCGTGTAAACAAGGATCAGCGATGGCTTTTGGCGTGTCAGGTCGGTCTTTCGTGCGTCTCGGAGGATTGGCCACGCTGTTCCTGCTGTCGGCTGCCTGCGGCAGCGGCTCGGCCGACGATAACAAGGCCGGGCAAGGTGGACCTATCCAGGTCGGCTACGTCGTGATCCAACCGTCCAGCGCTCCGGTTGAACAGTCGCTTCCGGGCCGCGTTGCCGCGTTCCAGATCTCCGAGGTCCGCCCCCAGGTCTCCGGCGTGATCACGCGCCGGCTGTTTGCCGAAGGGTCGATCGTCCACCAGGGCCAGACCCTCTATCAAATCGACCCGAGCCTCTACCAGGCGCAAGTGTCGCAGGCCGCCGCCAACCTCCAGAGCGCCAGGGCCAGCGCCGAAGCAGCGCGAGCGCGCGCCGAGCGTTACCGCCCGCTGGCTGCGATGGAGGCGGTATCCAAGCAGGATTATAGCGATGCGCTGGCGCAGTCGCGGCAGGCCAATGCGGCAATCGCCCAGAACAATGCCGCGCTTCGCACCGCCCAGATCAACTTGCGCTACACCAGGGTCCCGGCCCCGATCAGCGGCCGTATCGGCCTGTCGAAATTCACCGAGGGCGCGCTGGTCACGGCCAATCAGGTGGACGCGCTGACGACCATCACCCGGCTCGATCCAGTCTACGTCGACATCCAGCAGTCGGCGCCGGACCTGCTGGCCCTCCGCCGGTCGCTGTCCAAAGGGGGCGCCGTCCCGCTGACCACCCAGGTGAGGCTGAAGCTGCCTGACGGCAGCGACTATGGTTACACCGGCATCCTCCAATTTACCGAGGTCGTGGTCGATGCGGGCACCGGATCGGTCACGCTCCGAGCGCGCTTCCCCAATCCGCAGTCGCTGTTGCTGCCCGGGATGTTCGTGACCGCGAGCTTCGCGCAGGCGATCGACACCACCGCTTACCTTGTCCCGCAGGGCGCGATTTCCCGCGATCCCAAGGGCAATGCCAGCCTTTGGGTGGTCGGACCGGGCAGTACCGCAGTCCAGCGCACCGTGGTTGCCGATCGCACCGATGGCGCCAATTGGGTCGTGACCCAGGGCCTGGCCGGGGGCGAAAAGGTCATCACGCAGGGCATCGCCAAGCTGAAGGAGGGCGCCAAGATCAAGCCGGTCGTGGCGAGCGCGCCTCAGCGAGCGGCACCCGGCCGCCAGACTCAGGCAGGTCGATAAGCCTCCGTGTCGCGTATTTTCATCGATCGCCCGATCTTCGCCTGGGTCATCGCCATCATCATCATGCTGACGGGAATCGGTGCGATCACCAAGCTCCCGATCGCCCAATATCCCGACGTCGCACCGCCGCAGGTCAACATCCGCGCCACTTACCCCGGAGCCTCGGCCCAAACCTTGCAGGACAGCGTAACCCAGGTCCTGGAACAGCAGCTCACCGGCCTGGACGGAATGATCTATTTCCAGTCCTCGTCCAGCTCGCGCGGCCAGGCGACGATCACCGTCACCTTCGAAAAGGGCACCGATCCCGACATCGCCCAGGTCCAGGTTCAGAATGTGGTGCAGGCGGCCCTGTCGCGCCTGCCGCAGCAGGTTCAGCAGCAGGGCATAAGGGTCACGAAATCGTCCAACGACTTCCTGCTGATCATTGGCGTTTACGATGACAGCGCTCGGACCACCGACATGGACGTGTCCGATTGGCTGTCGAGCAATATGCAGGATACGCTGGCCCGCGTGCCGGGTGTCGGCGACATCAACGTGTTCGGTGCGCCCTACGCCATGCGCATCTGGCTCGATCCGGCGAGGCTTCGCTCATTCTCGCTGATGCCGAGCGATGTCATCAGCGCGATCAGCGCGCAGAATGTCGAAGTCGCTGCCGGCGAAGTTGGCGGCACCCCCGCGATGCCGGGGCAGATGCTCAACGCCACCGTCACCGCCTCATCCCGCTTCCAGACGCCGGAGCAGTTCCGCAACATCATCGTCAAGGCGGACGCAAGCGGCGCGCGCGTGCGGCTCAGCGACGTCGCGCGGGTCGAGCTCGGCGCCGAGAATTACAATTCGGATCGTCGCCTGAACGGCAAGCCCGGCGCCGGCATCGCAATCTTCCTTGCTCCCGGCGCCGACGCGCTCGAGACGGCCGATGCGGTCAAGGCCAAGGTCGAGCAGATTTCCGCAAGCTTTCCATCGGGCTACCGCTACGCCTACGCCTACGACACAACCGACTTCATCAAGCTGTCGATCCAGGAGGTCGTAAAGACGCTGGTGGAAGCGATGATCCTCGTGATCATCGTCATGTTCGTGTTCCTGCAAAGCTGGCGCGCGACGCTGGTGCCGGCGATCGCCATTCCGGTCGTGCTGCTCGGTACCTTCGCAGTTCTTTACGCGCTCGATTTCTCGATCAACACCATGACCCTGTTCGGTCTGGTGCTGGCGGTTGGGCTGCTGGTCGACGACGCAATCGTCGTGGTCGAGAATGTCGAGCGCATCCTTGAGGAAAATCCCGACCTGACGCCGCGCGAAGCGACGATCATGTCGATGGGACAGATCCAGACCGCACTGGTGGCGATCGCGCTCGTGCTGACCGCCGTGTTCCTGCCGATGGTGTTCTTCGGCGGTTCGACCGGAGTGATCTACCGGCAATTTTCGGCAACCATCGTTTCCGCGATGGTCCTGTCGGTGTTCGTAGCCATGGTCCTCAGCCCGGCAATCGCCGCTGGCGTTCTCAGGCGAACTCATGTCGACCCGCGCGACACCGCATTCGGCAAGCGCTTTCCGCGCGCCGCAGGTTTTCTCGCCGCATTCCGCGACCGGTTCAACAACGGCTTCAATCGACTGCGCGACTGGTATGTCGGCATCATCACCTATGTGACCGACCGCAAATGGCGCTTTCTCGGCGGCTATGCGCTGGTCGTCGCCGCGCTCGCGATCATGTTCTTCCGCTTGCCGACCGGCTTCCTGCCGAGCGAGGACCAGGGGGCAATGCAGATCCAGTTTCGCTTGCCCGCCGGCGCGACGCTGGAACGCACCAAGGAGATGCAGCTAGCGGTTGAAGATTATCTCGCGAGAGGCCCCGACAAGAAGAATTTCCGGGCTTATTTCATCGTCGCCGGTGGCGGCCAGGGGGCGACCGGCCAGAATGCCGGGCAATCCTTCATCAACCTCGCACCGTTCGAGGACCGGCACGGCAAGGACAATAATGCCGACGCGCTGGTGCAGCGCGCGCGCAAGGCATTCGACGGCTATCGCGACGCCCAGGTGTTCGCACTGATCCCCCCGGCGATCCGCGGCCTCGGCCAGTCGGGCGGCTTCAACATGCAGCTGCAAAACACCAGCGGCATGAGCCTGGAGCAGTTTGAGCAAGCCCGCGACCGCTTGTTGCAAATGGCATCCGCCGACCCCGACCTGCAGCAGGTGCGCCTGTCCGAGCTGCCGGACGTGTCGACCCTCAAGGTCAATGTGAACCAGGAGCGGATCTCCGCCCTCGGGCTCGATACCGGCAACGTCAACAACACCCTCGCTACCGCCTGGGGCGGGCGCTACGTCAACGACTTCATCGATCGTGGCCGGGTCAAGCGCGTCTATGTCCAGGGCGACGCGCCATATCGCTCCAAGCCGGAAGACATTGGCCAATGGTCGGTACGCAACGACCAGGGCGAGATGGTGCCATTCTCCTCCTTCGCCCAGACCGGCTGGTCGACGGCGCCGGTGAGCCTTTCGCGCTTTCTCGGCCTGCAGTCCTACGAGCTGCAGGGGCAGCCCGCGCCCGGCAAGAGCAGCGGCGATGCGATGAAGGCAATCCAGACGCTCGCAGATCGGATTCCCGGTGTCGGTGTCGCGTGGTCGGGCCAATCCTATGAGGAGAAGCTGTCCTCCGGCCAGGCGCCGTTCCTCTACGCCGTCTCGCTGCTGGTCGTATTCCTCTGCCTGGCGGCCCTCTATGAAAGCTGGTCGATCCCGTTCGCGGTCATTCTGGTTATCCCGCTCGGGCTGGTCGGGGCGATCTTCGCGGTTACGCTGCGCGGTCTTCAGAACGACGTCTATCTGCAGATCGGATTGCTGACGACGATGGGCCTTGCCGCCAAGAATTCGATCCTGATGGTTGAATTTGCCGAGCGGGCGGAAAAGCAGGGCAAGCGAGTCATCGAAGCGGCGCTGGAGGCAGCGAGGATCAGGCTCCGGCCGATTCTGATGACCAGCTTCTCGTTCATTTTCGGCGTGCTCCCGCTGGCCATCTCGACCGGCGCCGGGGCCAATAGCCGCATTGCCATCGGCACCTCGGTGATCGGCGGCATGATCACGGCGACCGTCCTCGCGATCTTCTACATTCCCCTGTTCTTCGTGCTGGTCCGGCGCGGGGTGCGCGATGGCCTGGCCTATCTCCGCGAGCGGCGGCAACGCCGCCGGGAGGCCGCGGCATGAAGCGCCCTGCTCCGCTGATCGCGCTGCTCCTCGCCGGCTGCATTTCGATGGAGCCGCACTATGCCCGGCCCGAGGCGGCGGTTCCTCCGTCCTGGCCCGCCGGCGACGCCTATCTCCGCCAGGCCGAAGCCGCACTGCCGGCGGTGACCTACCAGGAGATTTTCCGCGATCCCCGCCTGCAGTCGCTGATCGCGCGAGGTCTCGCCAACAACCAGGACCTCGCGCTGGCCGCCGCCAATATCGCCGCGGCCCGGGCCCAGCATCGCACCCAGCGCGCCGAGCTGTTTCCGGAGGTCGACGCCCAGGCAGGGGCGACCGGCGTCAAGAACGACAATGGCGGGGCGGATGCGCAACTCACTGCCGGCATCGGCATTCCGAGTTTCGAGGTCGATCTGTTCGGCCGCATCCGTTCGCTGACCAAGGCCCAGCTCAACCGCTATTTCGCGAGCGAGGCTGCTGCACGGTCGACCCGGCTGGCGCTGGTTGCCGACATTGCCGATGCCTGGCTGACCTATGGCGCGGATGCCAGCCTGCTCAGGATTGCCGAGGAAACCGCGGCAAGCGCGCAGCGAAGCGTGGCGTTGACCCGGGCCCGCCTCGAAGGCGGGATCGCGCCGCGCACCGACCTTCGCCAGGCGGAATTGGTCCTCTACGGCGCCAACGCGACCGTGGCGCGCCAGCGCACGGCACTGGCGCAGGACGTGAACCTGCTCCAGCTGTTGATTGGCCAGCCGATCGACCCAGCACTGCTGCCGGAATCGATCGAGCAAGCCGCCCCGTCGGTGCACCCCCTCCAGCCCGGCGTCAGTTCGCTGGTGCTGCTGCGCCGGCCCGACGTTATGCAGGCGGAGTATCAGCTGCGAGCGGCCAATGCCGAAATCGGGGCGGCCCGCGCGGCCCTGTTCCCGCGGATTTCGCTGACCGGCCTACTCGGCCTGGCCAGCAGCTCATTGACCGGCCTGTTCGGCGCCGGTTTCGCCTGGACCGGTTCGGCCGACGCGGCCTATCCGATTTTCCGGGCAGGAGCAGGCGTGGCCAACGTCCACCTGTCGGAGGCGCAGCGTGACGCGGCGGTCGCGACCTACCAGAAGGCCATCCAGACCGCCTTCCGCGAAGTCAGCGATGCGCTTGCCCGCCAAGGCACGGCAGGGATCGAGCTTCGGGAGCGCGAGGCGCAACTGGCCTCGGCGGAAGACAATTATCGCCTGTCCGAAGCCCGCTATCGCGCCGGGATCGACAATTTCCTGCTGACTCTGGATTCGCAGCGGAACCTGTTTGCGGTCCAGCAGAGCGTGGTTCAGATGCGGCTCGATACCGCCTCGAACCTCGTCGATCTCTATCGCGCGCTTGGCGGGGACTCGCTCTACCCGCCGTCCTGACCGGTTGCGGCCATAGCTGAGCCGCCCCATAGTCGCCTCGCCAAGCGTTAGGGAGACAGCATGACCCGGGACAAGGTATCGACCCTGCTGTTGTTCGGCGCGACCGGTGACCTGGCGCACCGGATGCTGCTGCCGTCCCTTTACGGCCTGCACGCCGATGGGTTGCTGCCTGAAGATTTCCGGATCGTCTGCACGGCTCGGAGCGAACTCGATGACGATCAATATCGGGCCAGCGCGGTCGAAGCGCTGAAGGAACATGTCCCGGCCAATTTCTACGATCCCAAGTCGGCCTTGGTCTTCTCCCGGCGCCTGACCTACGTCGTGCTAGACGCGACCAAGCCTGAGGGGTTCAAGCGGCTCGCCAAGACCGTCGATCCGGACGCGGGCCTCGCCATCTTCCTCTCGACCGCGCCAACCCTGTTCAAGGCGGTCATTGACGGGCTCGAGGCCGTCGGCCTGACCGGGCCGAGGGTTCGGCTGGCGTTGGAGAAGCCACTCGGTACCGACCTGGCTTCCAGCCGCGTGATCAACGACGCGGTTGCGATCGCCTTTCCCGAAAGCCGGACCTTCCGCATCGACCATTATCTGGGAAAGGAAACCGTCCAGAACCTCCTGGCCCTGCGCTTCGCCAATTCGATGTTCGAGCCGCTGTGGAACTCGGCCCATATCGACCATGTCCAGATCACCGTCGCGGAGTCGATCGGGCTGGAGGATCGCGGCGCCTATTATGACGGCGCGGGCGCGCTGCGCGACATGGTCCAGAACCATATGCTGCAGCTCCTGGCGCTGGTCGCGATGGAGCCCCCGGCCGATTTCGATGCGACGGAAGTGCGCGACGAGAAGGTCAAGGTGCTGCGCTCGCTGCGGCCGATGCAGTCAGACGATGTCGCGGATCATGTCGTCACCGGCCAGTATGGCAAGGGCGCCGTCGGGGGCGAGCCGGTCCCGGGATACGCCGAGGAACTCGGCAAGGAATCCGCCACCGAAACCTTCGTCGCACTGAAGGCCCATGTCGAAAATTGGCGCTGGGCCGGCGTGCCCTTTTACCTCCGCACCGGCAAGCGGATGGCGGAACGCAAGACTGAGATTTTCATTCAGTTCAAATGTGTGCCGCATTCGATCTTCGCCGCGCGCGGGGCGCGGACCCAGCCCAACAAGCTGGTCATCGCCATCCAGCCTGAAGAGAATATCCGGCTGCTGGTTATGGCCAAGACACCTGGGCTCGACCGCGAGGGCATTCGCCTGCGCGAGGTGCCGCTCGACGTCGGCCTCGCCAATGCCTTCGCCGACGCGCGCCGCCGGATCGCCTATGAGCGGCTGCTCTTGGACCTGATCGATGGGGATCCGACCTTGTTCGTGCGACGCGACGAAGTTGAGGCGCAGTGGCAGTGGATCGACGGGGTCCGCGCCGCTTGGGAAGCGGCTGGCCTGGCGCCAAAGCCCTATGGTGCCGGAAGCTGGGGGCCATCGGCTGCCATTGCGCTGACCGAGCGCGATGGCGTGCATTGGCATGACTAGTCTCGATCCGCGCATAGCCACCGTCACCGCTCGCATTATCGAGCGGTCGCGGCCGTCGCGCCGCCGCTATCTCGAGTTGATGGAGCGTGAGGCCGATCATGGTCTGAAGCGGCCCCGCCTCAGTTGCGGAAATTTCGCCCATGGCTTTGCCGCTGCCGGGGAGGACAAGGACTCGATCCGCCAGCTGGCCGGGCCGAACCTCGCCATCGTCACCGCCTACAATGACATGTTGTCGGCGCATCAGCCCTATGGCCGCTACCCCGAGCAGATGAAGATCTTCGCCCGCGAAGTCGGCGCGACGATGCAGGTGGCAGGCGGCACTCCGGCAATGTGCGACGGCGTCACCCAGGGCCAGCCGGGGATGGACCTGTCCCTGTTCAGCCGCGACACGATCGCCCTGTCGACGGCGGTCGCCCTGTCGCACGGCATGTTCGACGGAATCGCGATGCTCGGCATCTGCGACAAGATCGTACCGGGCCTGCTGATCGGCGCGCTGCGCTTCGGGCACCTGCCGGCGCTGCTGGTGCCTGGCGGGCCGATGCCGTCGGGCCTCGCCAACAAGGAAAAGCAGCGCGTCCGCCAGCTGTTCGCCGAAGGCAAATGCGGCAAGGAGGAACTGCTCGCTGCCGAGGCCGCCAGCTATCATGGCGCCGGCACCTGTACCTTCTACGGCACCGCCAATTCCAACCAGATGATGATGGAGCTGATGGGCCTGCACATTCCGGGAGCGGCCTTCGTCAATCCCGGTACGCCGCTCCGCCAGGCGCTTACCCGCGCGGCCGTGCATCGATTGGCGGCTTTGGCCACGGACAGGGCGCGGCCGCTTTGCGAGGCGGTCGACGAGCGGGCGATCGTCAACGCCGCGGTCGGGCTGCTGGCGACCGGCGGCTCGACCAATCATGCTATCCATTTGCCCGCCATTGCCCGGGCGGCCGGGATTGTCATCGACTGGCAGGACCTCGACGAGCTGTCGGATGCCGTGCCGCTGATCGCGCGCATCTACCCCAACGGATCGGGGGACGTGAACGACTTCCATCATGCCGGCGGCATGGCCTTCGTCACTCGCACCCTGCTCGATGCCGGCCTGCTGCACGACGACATATTGACCGCCGGCGCGGATCGGTTCGCCGCCTATGCCGGCTGTGCACGCCTCGACGGCGATGAACTGGCGTGGGACGAGGTCACCGCGAGCCGCGATCCCGGCATGCTTCGCCCGGCCAGCGACCCATTCCTGCCGGATGGCGGGATGCGGCTGGTCGAAGGCAACCTCGGCCGGGCGATCTTCAAGATCAGCGCGGTCGATCCGGGCCGTTGGACGATCGAAGCGCCGTGCCGGATCTTCGCCGACCAGGACGAGGCGCTGGCCGCCTATCAGTCCGGCGATCTCAATCGCGACGTGATCGTGGTGGTGCGCTTCCAGGGACCGCGAGCCAACGGCATGCCGGAGCTGCACAAGCTGACCCCCATGCTCGGCGTGCTTCAGGACAAGGGCTTCAAGATCGCCTTGGTCACGGACGGACGAATGTCCGGTGCCAGCGGCAAGGTGCCGGCGGCGATTCACTGCTCGCCCGAGGCACTCAACGATGGTCCGCTGGCACACCTTCGCGACGGCGACCCGATCCGCTTGTGCGGTCACGACGGGCGATTGGAAGCAGTCGGCGTCGACCTGGCATCCCGCGAGCGGGCGAAGCCGCCGCCGCCGCCCATCGGCACAGGCCGTGAGCTGTTTGCCTTCATGCGCGCCACCGCCGACAATGCCGAACATGGCGCGTCAGCGATGCTGCACGCGATGGAGGAGGTAGCGTGACGATCGACGCAGTGATGAGCGCCGCGCCGGTCATTCCGGTTCTCGTCCTGGACGGCTCGCTCGACCCGGTCGAGCTGGCAGAGACGCTGGTTGAGGCCGGGCTGCCGGTGATCGAGGTGACGCTGCGTACCGAACAATCGCTGGCCGCGATCCGGAAGATGGCGGGCGTCAAAGGCGCGATTGTCGGCGCCGGGACGGTGCTGACCGAACGGCATCTCGAGCAGGCGCTCGATGCCGGCGCGATTTTCGCCGTTTCTCCCGGCCTGCTTGGATCCCTCGTCGAGGCTGCGAAACAACGCGGCCTGCCATATCTGCCGGGCGTATCCGATGCGACGCACATCATGACGGGCCTCAGCCTCGGCCTCGACCGCTTCAAATTCTTCCCGGCCGAAGCCTCCGGAGGGATCGAATATCTAACCGCCCTTGCCGCGCCTTTCGCCGACGTCCGCTTCTGCCCGACCGGCGGGATCAAGGCCCATACCGCCGCCAAGTGGCTCGAACAGCCCTCGGTCCAGTGCGTCGGCGGCACCTGGATCGCCCGGGCGGGTGACAATGACATGGCCGCGGTCGCCGAGCGCGCCCGGGCCGCGGCGGCGCTGCGCCAATGAGGCTTGCCGGGGTCGAACTGGGCGGCACCAACGCTAACTTGGTGCTGGGCACACCCAAGGAAATTGTCGAGCGCTGCCGGCTCGAAGTGACCGACGGCGCCGATACGCTCGGCCGCATCGCGGATAAGCTAAAGGAGTGGCATCGGCAGCAGCCGATCGAAGCGCTGGGCATCGCCAGCTTCGGGCCGCTCCAACTCGACAGCGGCCAGGCCGACTATGGCCATGTCGTCGCGACGGTGAAGCCGGGCTGGGACGGGGCCGACGTGCTGGGCACGCTTCAACGGTCTCTGGACTGCCCGGCCAAGATCCATTCCGACGTCACTGGCGCCGCGCTGGCAGAGGGCGCTTTCGGCGCTGCCATCGGCTGCCACGACTTCGTCTACATCACCGTCGGTACCGGGATTGGAATGGGCATCATCGTCAATGGCAGGCCGGTGGTTGCATCGCTCCATCCCGAGGCAGGCCATATTCGCGTCAGGCGTATGGAAGGCGACAAATTCGGGGGCGTTTGTTCCTATCATGAGGATTGCCTGGAAGGCCTGGCGTCCGGACCGGCAATTGCCACCCGGGCAAGGCAACCGGGCAATGAAGTGAGCGACGACAACCCGATCTGGCAGCCGGTGATCGATGCCCTGGCCGAGGGCTGTTCGACCTTGTTCTTCACGCTGGCGAGCGAGCGCATCGTGCTCGGCGGCGGCGTGATCAACCAGCGTCACTGGCTGGTCGAGGAAATCGCTTTCCGGACGGCGGCCAAGCTTGGCGGTTACCTGCCCTTTATCGGCGAACGCGCGCCGATCGTTGCGGCGCGGCTGGGCGCAGACGCTGGGCAGCGTGGCGCACTTTTGCTCGCGGAGCTGGCGCTCCAATCGCAGGCGTAACGAAACCGCCACCCATGCGACAACGTTAGTATCCCATGTACCAAGCGCAGCTGACCCGCAAAGATCGCGCCGCCACCTTCGTTGCGGTGGCCCTGATCCACCTCGCGCTGGCCTTTGTCCTGATCAACATTTCGCCGGCGGCGCGGCAACAGCTGCCCGAAGAAGTGGTCAACCTCTTGAGCATCACCGAGCCGCCGCCGCCGCCGGTGGTCGAACTCCAACCGGAAAAGGAACAGGCCAAGCCGAAGCGCGAGGAAGGCGAGGCCTCGCCCAAGAACATCGAGAGCAAGGCGACCCCGGTGGTCGCGCCCAAGCCGCGCATCGAATTGCCGGTGCCGGAGCCAAAGCCCGCTACCCAAACTCCCAATAGCGGCAATCAAAATACCCAGGGAGCGTCCACGGTGATCGGACCCGGCACCGGTGCCGGCGGGCAGGGGACTGGCACCGGCAGCGGCGGCGCGGGCAGCGGAAGCGGCGGCGGCGGGACGGGCGGCATCGCGACGCGCCCGGCTGTGATCCGTGGCATTTCCAACCGCGACTATCCCGACGAGGTCGCTCGCTACTGGCCGCGGGGCGGGGCGGTGTTCATCGCCGTCCGGGTCCTGCCCAATGGTCGGGCGACCGACTGCAAGATCAACCGCTCGATCGGCGTCCCGGCGATCGATCAATGGACCTGCAGGCTGGTCGAGGAACGCGGGGTCTTTCGTCCCGCAACGGACGTCTACGGCCGGCCGGTCGCGGCCTGGTTCGGCTATGTCCAGCAGGAACGGCGGCGCTGACCGCTGGCATTTTCCGTCTCGCTGCGGCAAGGGCCTCCCACGCGACAAGGGAGCCTCCAATGATCGAAGCCGAATGGTGGGACTATGACAGCGTCGAGGAAATGGCGGACGCCGTTGCCGGCGACGTCGGCTTCATCATCGAGAGCGCGCTCGATGCACGCGGCGAAGCGCTGATCGCGCTCCCGGGCGGCAAGACGCCGCTGCCGATCTTCGCCAAGCTCGCCCAGGCCAAGCTCAATTGGAAGAAGGTCACCATCATTCCGACCGATGAACGGCTGGTGCCGCTCACCGACGAGAAGTCGAACATTCGCGCCATCGCCCAGGCATTCCTGCCCAGCGGCGCCAGGGTCTTCCCGATCAGCAGCGAAATCGCCGACTATAAGCTGGCGGGCAATTCCGCCAACGCCAAGCTCGCCGACCTCAAATTCCCGCTCGACCTTGTCTGGCTGGGCGTCGGCTCCGACGGCCATACCGCTTCCATTTTCCCCGGCCCCGATCTTGAGGAGGCACTCAACGCTCCAAAGGGCCGGCACGCGGTCGGCGTGATGCCCGACCCGCTACCTGCCGAAGCCCCCGTCCCGCGCGTGACGCTCACCCGCTCGGCGATCCTTTCGGCCCGCACCGTGATGATCACCATCACCGGCGACCAGAAGAAGGAATTGCTCGAGCGGGCGATCGAGGATGGCCAGTCCTCAAAGCTTCCGATCGGCCGCGTCCTGGCCGAAGCCGAACAGCCGATCGACATCCATTGGTGTCCCTGATGGCGAAGCGGCTATTTTGCCGGCGGCTGCTGCCCGCCTGAAGGGTCGGGCACGGTCACATAGACGATCGTGTCTCCCTCATATTGCGGCTGATAGTAGACGTCGTTGCAATAGTAGTAATTGATTCCGCTCCAATAATAGGGCGGGCAATCATAGGGCAGCGAATAATAGGTCGTACCGATTGCGACGGCGGCCCCGGCAATCGCGCCGATCGCAATTCCGGCCGCGATCGGGTGGTCGACCCAGCCGTCCCAGCCATCGCTGCATTTCGGGCAGTCCGGCCGCCACTCCGTGCCCCCTCCGCCGCCACCCGGACGGTCGGCTGGCAATTGCGTGCCGCCTCCCCCGCCGCCGGGCCGGTTCGCGGGCAGTTGTGTGCCAGATCCGCCTCCTCCGGGCCGGTTCGCGGGCAGCTGTGTGCCAGATCCGCCTCCTCCGGGCCGGCTTGCCGGTAATTGCGTGGCGGATCCGCCGCCGCCGCTGCTGGGCACGCGGGTCATCGAATCCCAATTCGTGCCCGACCCGGAGCCGCCTGGCCGGTCCAGTCCGGAGGGCTTGTTGTCCAACTTCGATGGCTTGCTGTAGCTGCCGTCGCGGCTGAATGTCCCGCCGGAGCGATAGCTGCCCGAGCCGCGATCGAACGATCCGCGGCTGAAGTCGCCCCCGCGGCCCATGCTTGTCGATCCTCCGCCCCGGATTCCTCCTCCGCCGCGAAAGCCTCCGCCCCCGCCGCGGAACCCGCGAGCATCGGCCTCGGTCGCCGCGGATACGGCCATCGCCAGCAACGCGCCCGACCAGGCTATGAGGAACCACGCCGATTTCCGCTGCTTTGGACTTCCGCACGCCTGCGCGCCCATATCCGCCTCCCGGATTGAACGAAGAAATTCCAAAAGGCGCTAGACGGCAGTTTGCCGATGCACACTATCGGCGTTTTTCCCGAAATGAGGATGTTTCGGCGCTGATTTCCACCTTGGGAGCTAGCATTCCTCCAGCGGCTTGCCGTGGGTCTCCTTCAGGAAGAAGATCGTCACGATCGCTGACAGTGCGGTGAAGGCTACCGAGTACCACAGCCCCGCAAAGATATTGCCGGTCAGGGCGACGATCGCGAAGCTGGTGACGGGAAGGAATCCTCCGACCCAGCCGGTGCCGACATGATAGGGCAGGGACATCGCCGTATAGCGGATGCGGGTCGGGAACATCTCGACCAGCGCCGCCGCCTGCGGTCCGTAGAGCGCCGTCGCAGCGACCACGAACAGCAGCAGCACCGCGATCAGCAGCGGCATGTCGATCCGGGCCGGATCGGCGGATGTGGGATAGCCGGCGGCGGCCAGCTCCGCGTTGATCGCCTCGGCCGACTTTGCCTTGAGCACTTTCAAATCCGCCCCGGAAAGCGCTTCGCCGCTGGTGACCGGCGCGACATTGGCCCCGGCGACAACCCTTGTCTGGCCATCCGTCGAGGCGCGCGTCGAATAGGAAACGCCGCGCCCGACCAGGGCGCTCTTGGCAATGTCGCAGGCGCTGGTGAACTTGGCCGTACCGGTCGGATCGAACTGGGCGGAGCAAGTTGCGACGTCGGTCTCGACGATCACCGGCGTCGCTTTCTGGGCCGTTACCAGCGCCGGATTGCCGGCCTGGGCGATCAAATGCGATCCCGGGAAATAGAGCGCCAGCGCCAGCAGCATGCCGCCCAGCATCACCGGTTTCCTGCCAACCCGATCGCTAAGCCAGCCGAAGAAGACATAGAGCGGCGCGCTTACGACCGTCATGATGATCAGCAGCAGGTCTTTTATCGTCCCGGGGACGCCGAGCGACTTTTCCAGAAACACCTGCATGTAGAAGAAGGTGAAGTACCAGACTGCCCCTTGCGCGCACATGATTCCGAAGAAGGCGATCGCCACCTGCCTGAGGCTTTCGCGGCGGGCGAATGCCTCGCGCAATGGCGTCTTCGACACTTCGCCCTCTTCCTGCAGCTTGGCGAAATGCGGGCTCTCGGCCAGCTTCAACCGCATCCACACCGAAATGGCGAGCAGGATCACCGACATCAGGAAGGGGATCCGCCAGCCCCACTGGCCGAACGCCTCCTCGCCGAGCCAGCTGCGCGTGGCGAAGATGATCAGCAGGGCCGCCAGCAGCCCGAACGACGCCGACGACTGGATCCAGCCGGTCGCCGCGCCGCGCCGGTCGTTGTGGGCGTGCTCGGCGACATAGATGGCCGCGCCGCCATATTCGCCGCCCAGCGCGGTTCCCTGGCAAATTCGCAGCAGGACCAGCAGGATCGGGGCAAGCGTTCCGACCTGCGCATAGGTCGGCAGCAGGCCGATGGCAAAGGTCGCGCCGCCCATCAGGCTGACGGTGGCCAGGAAGGTCGCCTTGCGGCCGATCCGGTCGCCCATTGCCCCGAAGATGACCGCGCCCAGCGGCCGGAAAGCAAAGCCGACCGCGAACAGCGCGAGCGCCGCGATTAGCGCCGAAGTCGGATCGAGCCCGGCGAGGAACACCTTGGCGATGACCGGGGTCAGCGATCCGAAGATGAAGAAGTCATACCATTCGAACGCTGTTCCCGCCGACGAGGCGGTGATGACGCGGGCCATCGACCAGGGCTTGTGGTGGTGCGGTTCGGCCAAAGTCGCCATCTTGTCTCCCCTGGGTGCAGGGATAGCGGGCCTTACGCCTCACGCAAGTCAGCGCTTCTCGATCCGTTCGACCAGCGTCGCGACCTTCATCCCGAATTTCCGGAATATCGTATGATTGTCGACGGCTTTTCCACTTGGCAGGGCGGTCAGGCTTTGGTCGACCTTGATGCCGTTCGTCATCGTATAGCGAATGCGCATCGACTGGCCGGCCACCGCCACCTCGACCGGCCCCTTGGCGTCGCTCAGCGTGCCGCTGAACTTGCCCGGAGCAACCTGCTTCAGCCGCCAGTGACGCTGGCGCAGCGGGTCGCCCTGGACATCCACCTTCTGGTCGAGGACCAGCCAGCCGCCCTTGTCGACCCGGCCAACGCTTTGCGCCGAAGTCTTCTTCTCCTTGCCGAGAAGTTCGTTGAGCACGCCCCGGCCCTGCGTCGGGCCGGTGAAGAAGGCGATCGGGTCGAACGGCTTCGGGCCTTGCGCCAATGCGGTCGTGGACAGCGTCAGGGCAAAAGCACCGACGCCGGCGCGGATCATAGACCTTGCGCCATATCGATGACGAAACGGTACCGGACGTCGTTCTTGAGCAATCGCTCATACGCCTCGTTGACCTGGTCCATGCGGATGGTCTCGATGTCCGGATAGATGTCCTTGGCGGCGCAGAAGTCGAGCATTTCCTGCGTCTCGGGAATTCCGCCGATGGCCGATCCGCCGACCGCCCGGTTCCACCAGATGATGTTGAAACCGGTAAAGCCGGGCATCGGCGTCAGCGCTCCGACGATCACCATCCGTCCCGAACGGCCGAGCAGCTGGAGGTAGCCATCGATTTCATGGCTGACGGGAATTGTGTTGAGGATGAAGTCGAACCGCGTCGCTGCCGCGCGCATCTGCTCGGCATCGGTCGAAATGATCACGTCATGGGCGCCGAGCGCCCGGGCATCGTCGCCCTTGCTCGGGGTGGTGGTGATCATGGTGACATGGGCGCCCATCGCCGCACCCAGCTTCACCCCCATGTGACCAAGACCGCCGAGGCCGACCACCGCCATCTTGGTGCCGGGCCCGACATTATATTGGCGCAGCGGCGAGTAAGTGGTGATTCCGGCGCACAGCAGCGGTGCAACCCGGCCGACGTCCATGCCGTCCGGCACTTTCAGCACGAAATGGTCGCGGACGACGATATGATCCGTATAGCCGCCCTTGGAGATGGTGCCGTCGTGATAGTCGGCGCTGTTGTAGGTCTGGACGCAGCCCTTGCGGCAGAAGACTTCCCAGCCCTCGAGGCACTGGTCGCACTCCATGCAGCTGTCGACCATGCAGCCAACCGCGACGGTGTCCCCGACGCGGTGGCGCGTGACTTCATCGCCGATCGCCGTGACCGTCCCGACGATCTCATGGCCAGGGATGACCGGATAGCGGGTGCCGCCCCAATCGTTGCGGCAGGTATGCAGGTCGCTGTGGCATATGCCGGCGAACGTGATCTTGATCGCGACGTCATTGGGCCGAAGCGCTCGGCGTTCAAACTCCATCGGCCGAAGCGGCTGGTCAGGAGCGTCCGTCCCCCAGCCCTTGGCGACGGTTTTTCCGGTGGAAATGGCCGTCTCGGGGTGCGCAGTCGTCGCCATGTAAGCCTCCTCTTATCGGGACCGGGCCAGTACTTGCCTTGCTTGTATCAGATGGGGCCAGTCGACCATTTTCCCACCTACGGACAAGACGCCTGCGTCGGGCTCTGCCTCAAACGCGGCGACAATCGCCCGGGCGTGGTCGATCTCCTCCGCCGTCGGCGTGAAGGCGGCGTTGATCGGCCCCACCTGGGCCGGGTGAATCGCCAGCTTGCCGGTGAAGCCTTCCGACGCCGCTGCCCGTGCCTCGGCGATCAGGCCCGCCTCGTCGCGGAAGTCGGCGAACACGCCGTCGATCGGCTGGACTTCGGCGGCGACCGCACCGGCCAGGCACAGCGAGCGCGCCAGCTTGTAGGTGAAGGCGAGCTCGCCGCCCGCCGCATATTTTGAGCTGGCGCCAAGCGCCGCCGACAAATCCTCGGCGCCCCAGCTCATCGCCACCAGGCTGGAGCAGCAGTCGCGATAGCTCATTAATCCGAACAGCGAGGCAGCGGTTTCGGTGACGATGGCGTGGATCGGGAGGCTGCGCGGCGCGAGCGCTGCGGCGAAGTCGGCGACATCGTCCCCGCCTTCCGCCTTGGGCAGGACGACACCATCGATTTCGAGGTCCTCGAGCAATTCCAGGTCGTCGCGATGTGCGTCGGTGCCGAGCGGATTGATCCTTACCCAGCGCTCCGGTTCCCGGTCGCTGCGTTCGGGAAGCAGGACGAGCAACTCGCGCGCCATCGCCTTGTGGGCCGGTGCAACGCTGTCTTCCAGGTCGAAGATCACCGCGTCGGCCTCGCTGGCCAGCGCCTTCATCATCTTCTTGTTGCTGTCCGCGGGAACGAACAGCCAGCTGCGGGGGAGGGGCCCGCCCTCGCTCATGCCGGCTTCTTCAAGAGGAGCGCGGAGCGGCTGCATTTGCACACCAGCTCATCGCGCTGGTTGAAGCTGCGATGTTCCCAGGTGACGATGCCGGCATTGGGCCGCGACTTGCTTGGCCGAACCTCGATGCACTCGCTCTCGCTCCGCAAGGTGTCGCCGACGAACACCGGCGCCGGGAACACCAGCCGGTCGTAGCCGAGGTTCGCCACCAGCGTTCCGAGCGTGGTGTCGCTGACCGACACGCCGACCATCAAGCCGAAGGTATAGATCGAATTGACCAGCGGCTTTCCGAATTCGCTCTGGGCGGCGACCTCATGGTCGAGGTGCATCGGCTGCGGGTTGTGGGTGAGCGCAGAGACCAGCACATTGTCGGTCTCGGTCACCGTGCGGGTAACGGAATGGGCGATGACATCGCCGACCTGCCACTCGTCGAAAAAGCGTCCTGCCATGCGCCAGCCTTAGGCGAGCAAATGGCTCGCCTCAAGCGGCGCTGAGCTTGGCCTTCAAATCGCCCATGCCGATGCGCTCGATCGCATCCGGGCGGTCGGCGGCGCGGACGACGTTGGCGATATGCCCGATCATCTGTCCGACGATGTCGACCGCCTGCAGCGCCATGCCATGTTCGGCGACGATCTCGGGGCTCATCGCCAGCTCATCGCCCATCATGATGAGGAGGTCGCGAGCATGGTCGAGCTCGGCGGCGAGCAGCTGGTCGAGCGGAGTCGGTGCGCGGTCCATCGCCCTGTCGCTAACGGCTTATCCTTAAGAAGCGGTTTGCGGCAGCAACAGCTCGGCAATTCCCTCGGTGATCGCTGCTCCATCCAGCCGGTACGCAGCGTAGAGATCGGGAAGCGAACCGGTCTGGCCGAAGCGTTCCACGCCCAATGGCGCTACCCGCTGGCCGAGTACGCCGCCGAGCCAGCTGAGCGATGCCGGAGCGGCGTCGCACAGCGTGACGAGGCCGGCGCCGGGCGCGAGGTGGGACAATAGCTGCTCGACATGGCTTGGCTCGCGCCGGCCTGCCCAACGTGCGGCCTGCGCCGCCGTCCAGCCGCGGTGGAGCAGGTCGGGCGAAGTGACGCTGAGCAAGCCGAGCCCGGGAATGTCGAGGGAGAGCTCCTCCCATGCGGCCAATGCCTCAGGCATCAGTGCGCCCATCGCGACGATCGCCGCTTCGGCTCTTGGCCCCGGCCCCTTCAGCCAATAGCCGCCCTTGAGCGCGCCATCCCTCCAGCCATCGTCGGTTCGATCGACCTGGGCGATCGACCTGGTCGACAGGCGCAGATAGGTGGACTCGCCGTTGGGATCGTCGATCAGGCGGAACGCTTTCTCCATCATCGCCGCCAGCTCGTCGGCAAATGCCGGCTCGTAATGGCGCAGGCCGGGCTGGCCGAGCGCGATCAGGGGTGGATTGATCGACTGGTGCGCTCCGCCTTCCGCTCCGAGAGTCAGGCCGGACGGAGTCGCGACCAGCAGGAAGCGGGCATCCTGGTAACAGGCATAGTTGAGGCTATCGAGGCCGCGGGCAATGAACGGATCGTAGAGCGTTCCGATCGGGATAAGCCGCTCGCCGAACAGATCGCCCGACAGGCCGAGCGCGGCCAGCATCAGGAATAGGTTGGATTCCGCGATCCCAAGCTCGATGTGCTGGCCTTTGTTGCTGCCCGACCATTTTTGCGCCGATGGAATTTTTGCCTTTGCGAAAACATCAGCCATTTCGCGGCGCTTGAACAATCCGCGCTGGTTGACCCAAGCGCCGAGGTTGGTCGACACGGTGACGTCGGGGGAGGTCGTGACGATGCGGTCCGCGATCGGGTCGCCCGACTTGGCCAAATCGAGCAGGATCCGTCCGAAGGCCGCCTGGGTCGATTGTTCCTCGCCGTGTGGGGCCGGGATCGCCGCCACCGACAGTTGGCCGAACGAGCGGGCACGCTTCTCCCGCGCGATCCGGGTCCGGTCGAGCAATGCCTCGACACCCGGCCTTTCATTGCCGCCGAGCCCGGCCAGCGGCTCCCATTCCTCGCCTTCCCTGACGCCCATCGCGTCGCGCAGGGCATGCGCCTGGGTCGGGTTCATCAGGCCGGCATGGTTGTCCTTGTGGCCGGCGAAGGGCAGGCCAAAGCCCTTGACCGTCCAGGCGACGAACAGCGTCGGGACGTCGTCCTGGGCGGCGTCGAAAGCTTCTACCAGCGTATCCATGCAATGGCCGCCAAGGTCGCTCATCAACCCGGCCAGCGCCTCGTCGTCATGGGCCTTGAGGAAAGGCGCCGCCTTCTTGCCAAGGTCTGCCTCGATCCTCGTCCGCCATGCGCCACCGCCCTGGTAGAGCAGGGCCGAATGGTCGGCGTTTGGCAGCGCGTCGAGCCAACCGGCGAGCATGGGAAATTCGCGGAGCGCGGCCGACAGTCGCTTGCCGTACCGAAGCTCGACCGTCCGCCACCCGCAACTCGCGAAAATCTCGTCGAACCGTTCGAACATGCGGTCGGCCGACGTCGCGTCAAGGCTCTGCCGGTTATAATCGACGATCCACCAGCAATTGCGGATGTCGTGCTTGTAGGCCTCGATCAGGCATTCGTAGATATTGCCCTCGTCGAGTTCGGCATCGCCGATCAGCGCTACGAAGCGGCCGCGATCCTCTTCGGCCAACATGGCGTGGGCGGTCAGATAGTCCTGCACGAGCGACGCGAAGGCGGTGATAGCCACGCCGAGCCCCACGGAGCCGGTCGAGAAGTCGATCGGAATCCTGTCCTTGGTGCGGCTGGGATAGCTTTGCATCCCGCCAAGGCCGCGGAAATTCTTGAGCTGGTCGAGGCTCTGGGACCCGAGCAGATAGTGGATTGCGTGCAGCACCGGCCCGGCGTGCGGCTTGACCGCGACCCGGTCGTTGGGGCCGAGGGCATGGAAATAGAGCGCGGCCATAATCGCGGTCATGGAAGCGCAGCTCGCCTGGTGCCCGCCGACCTTCAGTCCGTCCGCGCTTTCCCGGATATGGTTGGCATGATGGATGGTCCAGGCGCTGAGCCAGCGCAGCCGGTCATCGAGCAATTTCAGGGACGCGATGTCGGCCGGGGTCTTCTTGAGCATGGCGCCAGCCCTAGCGCTCCGCCGGGCCGGCCAAAAGCCACAAAAACGATGATAGGGGCTAGTGGGCGGAGTCCGGCTTGTGCTGGCTCAATCGCAGGCCAATGGCGTCTTGCGCCAGGAAATCGCGCATCATCGCCGCAACCATGTCGTGGCTTCCCAGCCGGACCGAAGCGTCTGAATCCGGCCAGCTTGCCCAGACAAAGCCGTCTCGCAGGCTGAAGATGATGCCCAGCCCGCGCTCCCAGTGACGGTCGGAAATTGATGCGCCGCTCGATTTGTTCATGATCCAGCCCGTTTTGGCTCGTGACGCTGCACTAGCCCCGGGGGTCGAGAGCAATGAACGGATGCCCCAAATCCGAGAAGGCGTTGAAGGGCTTACGTTAATCTGGCGTTAATCAAAATCAGGATGAACCCGGAGACATCCTTATGTTGGCGCCCGCATCCGGCGCTGCGGGCCGCTAAAGGGCGCGCTTCAACCCCTGCAGCCCGACCACGCGGCCGGCATTCAAGATCGGAAAGGCGATCAGCCGGATCCATCGATTGCTGCCGCCGTCGGCGGAAATCATGGCATCAAGGATGAAACCACATTTGCGGTTGATGGCGAACGCCCGCACCCGATCGAGAACGCCTTTCGACTGTTCGCTGTAGTGCGCCACCGCGTCATCCCGTTTGACCGGCGTGCCGGCGGGAATGCCGAAGAGGTCGTAGACCTCTTCCGACCAGGTCAGCCTGTTGTCATCGGTAATGTCGCAGCGCCAATGGCCAATACCTTCGTTGGCTCTGGCCGGCTCCACGAATCCCTTGTTGCCGCTGAACACATGGCCCAGCGCAAAGCGTCCGGCGGGTTCGGACAAGAACAACTGCGGTAGCACTCCCTCGGCCGGCATGGCGACTCCGCCCTATTTCGGCGTGGACTATAATGGATCAGCCTTTTGTTGCATAATCGGAACCACGCACAGGGGCCATGATTACCTACGATCTTTATCTCTTTGCCAAGGAAAGGGGCGTCGTTGTCGGCTGGCATCGGTTCGATGCCTTGCAGGACAGCGATGCATTGGACGCCGCCGACCGGCTCGTCAGCCAGCCACCGGCGGAACTGTGGCGGGGGGACGCGCTCGTCAAGCAATGGGACGGCAAGGCCGAGTGAGTTGGTGAAACTTTCGGTATCAGCAAAACCAACGCCTATCTGCTAGGTAGTTAGCCTGATTTCCTTGCCTGCCCGAAACGCTAGGACTCGCATCCGTCCATGACGATGCTCGGATCACGCTTCGCTCGATGGCTGACGGCTCCGCCGCTCTCTGGGAGGGTGGCGCTGCTGTCCGCTATCCTGGCCCTCACTTTCTCGACAGTCGTTCGGGCGGCAATCGATCCATACGTCACCGGCTGCGAATTTACCCCCTATCTTCCTTTCGTGCTGCTTGCCGCGATCCTGTTGCCATGGTGGGAGGCCGGTCTGGTTGCCTTGTCGGTCGTGCCCATCCTCGGCCTGATGTTCGTTGGCACGCCAACCGAGCTCGCGGCCTCGACATGCTTCCTGTCGAGTGCAGGGATTTTCCTCGCTTCGTCGGCGGGCGCGATCTCTTTTGTCGTCCTCATCCGGCGCGTGGTCGTTTCCATCCAGCGAAGCGGAGACGATGAATCTGCTGGCGGCGTATTGTTCAGCCTCGACCGGGGCCAGGTTTGGGCAAGCTGGTACGGGCGGGTCCCACGGGTGCTGCTCGGTTCGCGGGAGAAGGTTTCCGGGATGATGGAGGATTTTCTCGCGCAGGAAGAGGTCGCAAGGCGCCTCCTGCGCGGTCGGGAATAGCTCCCAGGCGTCGCCAAAGGGCTTTGCGGCGAGCCCACTAATGCCTGGTAATGGCCTGGATGCTCTGCCTCAGCTGCTTCAGATGCACCCGTCCGGCGGGGAGGCGCTTGCCGTTGCGCAGAACCACCTCGGTCCGGCCGATCTTCCCGGTGCTGAGCTCGCTGATGGCGCTGCGCCGCACCAGCCAGCGGCGGTGGACCCGGACGAACAGGCCGGGCTCGACCCGCTCGGCGAACTGGCGGATCGAGCCGCGCATCAGGTGAGATCCCGTGGCGGTGTGGATCGCGACATATTCGTCGGCGCTGCTGACGCAGTCGATCGCATCCACCGGCACACGCACCAGGCCGGCCGCTCCGCGCAGCCAGAATTCGGTCTCGAACGCCGGTTCCTCGTCCCCGTTGCGTGCTGCCCTCAGATTCCGGAGGACCTGATGAAGTTCGTCGACCCGCTGCTCGGCGTCCATCGCGTGAAGCTGCCGCTCGGCCCGGACCAGCGCGCGGACCAGCCGTTCGCGCTCGACCGGCTTCAGCAGATAGTCGGTCACCGCGCTTTCGAATGCCTGTGCGGCATATTGGTCGAACGCGGTGACGAAGATCACCAGCGGCGGGTTGGATCGCTGGGCAATTGCCTCGACCACGTCGAAGCCATTGCCGTCGCGCATCTTGATGTCGAGAAGCAGCAGGTCGGGCCGGAGCTGGTTGATCTTCGCCAGCGCCTCGGCGCAGCTGGCGGCCTCGCCGACCTGTTCGGCCTGAGGAATGGTCTGGAGCAGCAGCTTCAGGCGCTTCAGCGCCAGCATCTCGTCGTCGACTGTGAGGATGCGCAGCGGGTTCATGCAGCCTCCAGCGGCAGGAACAGGCGGACCCGGAAGCTGCCATCTGGATCCCGGCCCGCGGTCAGGCTTGACCGCTCTTCCCCATATAGCAGGGTCAGGCGCTGCTCGACATTGGCAAGTCCGATGCCGCCGCCGCTCTCGGCCGGCTTGCCCTTGCCGCTATCGACTACTTCCAGCAGCAACTGGCCGTCGACTTGGTGCGCGCCGATGCCGATGGTCGCGGGCGGCGGAGCGCCACTGACGCCATATTTGACCGCATTCTCGACGATTGGTTGCAGGATCAGGGCCGGGACGAGCGCGGCCTTCGCTTCATCCGGAATGTCGAATTCGACCGCAAGGTCGGGATAGCGCAACTGCTCGATCTCCAGATAGCTGCGCTGGAGCTCGACCTCCAGCTCGAGCGGGATCTTGCGGGTCGGATCGGCCGACAGTCCGAGCCGGAGGAAGCGTGCCAGCTTGGTCACCATTTCCTCGGCCTTCTCGCTGTCCTTGTCGAGGATCAGGGCCGACACCGAATTGAGGCTGTTGAACAGGAAATGGGGGTTGATCTGGCTGTGGAGCGCGCGAAGCTGGGCGACATGCGCCCGTTCCCTTAGCTCGGCCGAACGGCGTTGCTCGTCGTAGACGTCAAAGCTGTACATGACGGCAAGGTAGAGCCCGGCCCAGGCCAGGAAGAACCATGTCCAGAATGCGATGGTCCGGACTGCCTCGGCCCAGTTGAAACTGCTCAGGCTGACGGTCGGATCGGCCGCGGCGATCGCGAAATAGGCGGCCCAGGCATAGAGCTCTGCGCAAATCGGAGCGGCGATGGCCAGGGCGATCAGCCTTTTCTTGGTGGTGTCGAGCCGCGGATGCCGGAGCAGCAGGTGAATAAGATAGCAAAAGCCGAGGCCGACCAGCGTCGAGACGATCCGCATTCCGGAAATGGCGAGGAAATGCGCGTTGCCGCTCAGCAGCGTCGCAAGCGTCAGCAGGGCATAGCTCGACAGCCAGAATATCAGGGTCACCCACAGCGCGGCGCGGGTGCGCGCCCGGGCAAGCGCCTCCGGGTCTTGCACCGCGACCTGCGGCACATGGATGTCGCCGAGCGATCCGAGCAGGTTGGTGGCCATGCGTGGCGAAGATGATGCCCTGCGCGCCCTTTGTCGATTGCCGTTCAACCGCAGAATTCCGACGTTCAGCCGCGTTAGGGCTCGCCCGGCTGCTCATAATGCCGTTTCAGGCGAATGGGGCTTCAATTGGATGCAATCACGCCGAAGCCTGCGGGGAAGAGGGAGGACGCGATGCCGGCAGATCTACGCAAAGCTTGGTTTTTGGCGATTCTGGCCAGCGGCACGCTCGATATATTGAGCGCGTTCGTATTCGGCGGAATGGCCGGCGTCAGCCCCGGCCAGATCCTCCGCTACGTCGCCAGCGGGCCGTTCGGCGACGGCGTGAAGGAGGGCGGTACGGGCGCCGCCGCGCTCGGCCTCGGCGTCCATTATTCACTGATGACGGTGATGGTGACCGTCTATTTCCTGGTCGCCAGCCGCATCGAGGCGGCGCGGCGCTATTGGTACGTCGCCGGGCCGGTCTACGGTTTCATCATCTATCTGGTGATGTACTGGCTTATCGTGCCGGCGCGGTTCGGCACCGAGCCAAGCCTCGATCCATGGCGGGTTGGCAACGCGCTTTTCTCCCACTTCATCTGCGTCGGCCTGCCAATGGCCTATATCGCCTCGCGCGCCTGGCCAAAAAGCGCGTTCAGGTCCGCCTAGGCAGGTGAGATGGCGGTCTGGTGTGGCTGCTGTTGCCTGCGCAGATTGAACAGGAGCAATTCAGGAAAACGGCCTTGTCCAATGCCCCGTCGCAGCGGACGCTGCATCAGGTCAACATCGGGCCCGCCATTTCCTTCAACCAGGGTCGGCCCATCGGCGACGATCGCAATGTCCCAGCCGATCACCACCCGGTCGGCGAACGCACAATGAGCCGAACGGGAAAGCTTCACCACGTCCGGCCATAGTGGAAGAATTCGCCCGGCAATCTGGCCGCCAGTGTCGGGATGGTGATCGAGCCAGCCAAGCGCCGCATTGTCACCGAGATTGCTGGCGGGCCCAAGCATTCCCGTTTCGAAATCCACGGCAGCGGCGATTCCGCCGGCGTGGATGTTGTCGACCGTGCGGTTGCGGCCAATTGCCATGCGGAACGAAGCTCCGACAATTTCCGGCACGCCAAGCTCGTTGAGGCACGTAAGCACCCGGACGGTCGAAAGGGCGCCATTGCTAAGATCGGCAATCGAGGGATGATTTGTCATCCTTGGCTGAATGAGATGGCCCAAGCTAGACCTCCGGCCCAAATATGCGATCAGGGACTGCCCATAAACAATCGTCCCGCCGGGCCCCCGAAACCGGCCTTGGCCGATCCATTGCCAGTGCTCGGCGCCACGCCCGCCCCGCTGCTTGATCGGTTTGATGAACAAGTCCGCTTCTGGCAAATCGGCGAGCCGCCGGACATCATTGACCCTCGCTGTGGCGAGTACCGGGACGTGGGGAATTTCGTGATGCGCGCAATGGGCGGCAAAGGCTGCCTTGTCTCCTAAGGGCGAGTTGCCGCCTCGATTCAGCCGTCTGAACAGCCCGGCCTTCGTCTCGAACCGGTTGAGAAAATATGGCGCCCGATCAATGCCCCCCGGCTCGTAAAGCGAGAAAATATAATACCAGCGCGGAAGGATTCCGTGGCGTTCATAAACCAGCATTTGGGACAGAATCTGCTCGGTAATCGTTGCGCCTGTCCTCGCGCGGACCAGGCGGCCATTGCGCATCGTATAGCGCAACATCCCCAGGATCAGGCGCGGCATCCATAATAGCCTGGCAAGCAGGCGCAGCGCCGGTATCGGACCGCCTTTCAGCCCCCAGTACGACTGAGCATATTCTTGGCGAAGCTCATCCAGGGGCGAAGGGCCACGAACAGACCGATGGCGCGTTGCCGCCGGAAGTCCGCCGATCCAGTAGGCCATCTTGTACTTGGATCTCCTGAGCCGGCGGATGGCGGCCGATGGACTGAGTCTCTCCGCATAGAAAGCCATGACGCAAGGCGCTCCAAGTCGTTGAAGCGCGCAGCCCGGCTCAGGCCAATAATTCTTTCAATGGCCGTAGCGATAGGTCGGGCGAATACTCGTTTGTTGGCCGAGCATATTCCCAATGTTCAACGAATGTTGGTTGGGTCAGGCAGCCATGCTCGCGTCGTCGCGCTCGGCATCGAACCGCGCCTGCGCCTCGTGGATCGCCTCGACATTTTCGGTCGCCCAGGTCGCCAGTCCGCAAATCGGTTTCTGCAATGACTGGCCAAGCTCGGTCAGCTCATAGTCCACCCGCGGCGGGATCGACGGAGTCACCGTCCGGTTGACCAGCCCGTCGCGCTCGAGGTTGCGAAGGGTCAGGGTCAGCATGCGTTGCGAGACGCTCGGGATTTCGCGGCGAAGCTCGTTGAACCGCTTGGGGCCTTCGCCCAGCGTCTGGACGACCAGCACGGTCCATTTGTCGCCGATCCTCGACAGCAAGGTGCTGATCGTGCGGCACACGGGGCTGCTTGGGTCTTTCATTTCTTCGCTCCGGTTACTTCGATGTTCCCGCGGCACAAATTTGTTCGTGAGAACCAAAAAAGTGCGTTCTTGCAGGGGTTTCACAGGTAGTTATTTAAAGTGTCCCGGTAACAAATCAATACCAAGGACGGAAAAATGACTATCCTTCGAATCGACAGCAGCATCAACGGCGAAAACAGCGCCAGCCGCCATCTAACCGACTCGATCGTCGAGCAGTTGAAGGGTTCCAATTGGGGCGAGCAGCTGGTCTCCCGCGACCTCGTCGCCAACCCGCTCCCGCACCTCACGCTCGACGCATATGCCGACACCAGCGTGATCGACGAGTTTCTTGCTGCGGACGTCGTCGTGATCGGCGCGCCAATGTATAATTTCAGCGTCCCCAGCCAACTCAAGGCGTGGATCGACCGCATCGCCGTCGCCGGCAAGACCTTTCATTACACCGCCAACGGCCCGGAAGGGCTGGTCAAGGACAAGCGGGTAATCATCGCCCTGGCCCGCGGCAATTTCTACGGCGAAGGCGCTCCGGCTGCGCCGCTCGAACATCTTGAGACCTATTTGCGCGGCCTGTTCAATTTCATCGGCGTCGAACCGGAGTTCGTGTCCGCGGACGGCCTTGGAATCAGCCCCGAGCATCGCGAAGCCTCGCTGAAGCAGGCGCAAGACCAGGTCTTCCTGCTCGCCGCCTGACCCATCCCCAGCGTGCCGGCCACAGCCTCCCCGGCCGGCACCACCCAAGTGCCCCGGCTTCTCGCACCCCTCGGGGAGCCGGGGCGCTCACTCCCAGATTTGGAGAATATAAATGGTTAGCCTCACTCCCGTCTTCACCAACGACCGCGAACTGTCGCAGTCGAAATCGTCGAGCGACAGGCTTGCGATCGCCGGCAGGGTCATGATCGCCGCCATCTTCATCCTGTCCGGCGCCAGCAAGCTGGCCGACCCGGCCGGTACGATTGGCTACATTGCTTCGGCCGGCCTGCCGCTGCCTCAGCTGGCCTTCGCCGGCGCGGCAACGATCGAGCTGCTCGGCGGCCTGGCGCTGGTGCTCGGCTACCGCACCCGCCTCGTTGCGCTGGCGCTGGCCATATTCTCGATCCTGGCCGCACTCAGCTTCCACTCGGCGCTGGCCGACCAGAACCAGTTCATCCATTTCTTCAAGAATATCGCCATGGCCGGCGGCTTGCTGCAGGTCGTCGCATTCGGCGGCGGCCGGTTCAGCCTCGACGCCCGCCGGGGCTGACCGAAATCGATCCTTGCCCCTCCCGACTCCGGGAGGGGTGGCGATCAGGCAGACAGCAAGCGGATCGGGTTTTCGATATAGCTCTTCAGCGTCTGCATGAAGCTCGCCGCGTCCCAGCCGTCGACCACGCGGTGGTCGCAGCTCAGCGACAGGTTCATCAGCTTCCGCGCTTCCATCTCGCCGTCGATAATCACCGGCATCTCACGAACCTTGTTGACCGCGATGATCGCCACTTCCGGCCGGTTGATGACCGGAGTCGAGGTGACCCCACCCATCGGGCCGAGGCTCGACAGGGTGATCGACGAGCCCGAAAGCTCCTCACGCGTCGCCTTTCCGGTGCGAGCCGCGTCGGCAAGGCGGCCAATCTCCGACGCCAGCTGCCATATGCTCTTGGCTTGGGCGTCGCGGATCACAGCGACCATCAGGCCGTTCGGAGTCTGGGTCGCCATGCCAAGATTCAGTGCTCCATGGCGGGTTATGACGCCGGCATCATCGTCGAAGGTGGCGTTGAGCATCGGCCATTCGGGCAGCGCCTTGCCCATGGCGGTGATCAGGAAGGGCAGCAGGGTCAGCTTCGGGTTCGAACCGCGGTCGCGGTTCATCATCGCCCTGGTGTCTTCAAGGTCGGTGACGTCAAACTCTTCGACCAAAGTGAAGTGCGGGATGCGGCGTTTCGCCTCCTGCATATTCTCGGCGATCTTGCGGCGGAGGCCGACCACCTTGATCGTCTCGTCGGCGCGCGGAGCCGCGCCCCGGCCGGAAACGCTGCCGCCGTTGTATAGCAGGTAGGCGTCGAGGTCGGCGTGGCGGATGCGGTCGCTGCTGGTCTTCACCTGGCCAAGGTCGATGCCAAGGTCGCGGGCGCGTTGGCGAACTGCGGGGGAAGCAAGCACCTTGGCGCCATGCGACGCGACGACCTCGGGTTCGGGCCTCGGCTCCGCCTTGGGCGCGGGGACTGGCGCCGGCGCCGGCGCCGGCTCGGGCGCGACCGTCATGGTCGGGATCGCCTCTTCCTGTTCCTTGGTCGGCGCTTCGGCGCCATCGGCCATGGGCTGTTCCGCCTCGCTTGCCGCGGCGGGTTCGGCCTTTGCGGCAGGAGCGCCGCCCTCCGTTTCGATCTCGACCAGCACGGAGCCGATCGCGATCTGGTCGCCGACCTCGCCGGCCAGCGACTTCACCACGCCCGCGACCGGGCTTTCCATCTCGACCGTCGCCTTGTCGGTCATCATGTCGGCCAGCTGTTGGTCTTCCTCGACCTTGTCGCCGACCTTGACGTGCCAGGCGACGATCTCGGCCTCGGCGATGCCTTCGCCAATGTCGGGGAGCTTGAACTGATAGACGCTCATGCTGCGAGGACCTTCTTCAAGGCGTTCTTCATTCGGATCGGGCCCGGGAAATAGACCCATTCATAGGCGTGCGGGTAGGGCGTGTCCCAGCCGGCGACGCGCTCGACCGGCGCTTCCAGATGATAGAAGCAGCGCTCCTGTACCAGGGTGGCGAGTTCGGCGCCGAACCCGCTGGTCTTGGTCGCTTCCTGGACCACCAGGCAGCGCCCGGTTTTCTTGACGCTCTCCTCGATCGTCTCGATGTCGAGCGGGATGAGGGTGCGAAGGTCGATCACCTCGGCATCCACACCATTATCCTCGACTGCGGCGAGGGCCACATGGACCATCGTGCCGTAGGTCAGCACGGTCAGCTCCTCACCTTCGCGCACCACCTTGGCCTTGCCCAGCGGGACTGAATAATGGCCGTCGGGCACTTCGGAGAGCTCATGCTTCGACCAGGGCTTGACCGGCCGGTCGTGGTGGCCGTCGAACGGGCCGTTGTAGATGCGCTTGGGCTCGAAGAAGATTACCGGGTCCGGATCCTCGATCGCCGAAATCAGCAGCCCCTTGGCGTCATAGGGGTTGGACGGAATGACCACCTTCAGGCCCGCGCAATGGGTGAACAGCGCCTCGGGGCTCTGGCTGTGCGTCTGGCCGCCGAAGATGCCGCCGCCATAGGGGGTGCGGATGACCATCGGCATGGTCCATTCGCCGGCCGTGCGATAGCGGATTCGGGCGACCTCGCTGACGATCTGGTCGTAGCCGGGGTAGATATAGTCGGCGAACTGGATCTCGATCACCGGCTTCAGGCCATAGGTGGCCATGCCGACTGCGGTCCCGACGATCCCGCCCTCGCTGATCGGCGCGTCGAACACGCGGGTCTTGCCGAATTCCTTCTGCAGGCCGGCCGTCGCCCGGAACACGCCGCCGAAATAGCCGATGTCCTCGCCATAGACGACGATATCCTCGTCGCGCGCCATCATCACCCGGTGCGCGTCGTTGATCGCCTCGATCATGTTGCGGGTCTTGGTTGCGGCCTGGGTCATTTCGGTTCGTGCCCCAGGAACTCGCGGGCTTCGTCCAGCGCCTGGTCGCGCTGCTCGGCCAGGTGCCATGGCGTCTCCGAATAGACGTCCTCGAACATCGACGGGATATTGTCGAAACCCTGCTGGGGAAGGGTGCCCATCGCCTCGGCTTCCTTCTGCGCGGCGCGCACCGTCGCATCGAGTTCTTTGTCGAGCGCGGCATCACGCTCATCGTCCCATTCGCCGAGCGCGGCCAGGTGCGCCTTCAGCCGCGCGATCGGGTCGCCCAGCGGCCATTCCTCGGCCTCGCCCTTCGCCCGGTATCCGGTCGGGTCGTCGGAGGTCGAATGGCCCTCGGCGCGATAGGTGAAGAACTCGATCAGGGTCGGGCCCCTGTTGGTCCGCGCCCGTTCGCTCGCCCATTTGACAGCCGCATAGACCGCCAGCGCGTCATTGCCGTCGACGCGAAGGCCCGCCATGCCATAGCCGATCGCGCGGCTGGCAAAGGTCGCCTGCTCGGCCCCGGCAATGCCCGAGAAGCTCGAAATCGCCCACTGGTTGTTGACCACCGCCAGGATCACCGGCGCCTGGTAGACCGATGCAAAGGTCATCGCCGAGTGGAAGTCGCCCTCGGCCGTGGCGCCGTCGCCGATCCAGCCCATGCAGATCCGGCTGTCGCCCTTGATCGCGGATGCCATCGCCCAGCCGACCGCCTGCGGATATTGGGTGCCGAGGTTGCCCGAGATCGAGAAGAAGCCGTGCTTCTTGTCCGAATACATGATCGGCAGCTGCCGCCCATGCAGCGGGTCGCCGGCGTTCGAGTAAATTTGGCACATCATCGTCTTCAGCGGGTAGCCGCGCGCGACGAGCAGACCCTGCTGGCGATAGGTCGGGAAGTGCATGTCCTCCGGGTCCATCGCCGTCGCGGTCGCCACCGCGATCGCCTCTTCCCCGGTGCACTTCATGTAGAAGCTGGTCTTGCCCTGGCGTTGGGCGCGGTACATTCGGTCGTCGAAGACGCGGACCGTTTTCATGTCCTTCAGCATCTTGCGGAGCGTATCGGCGTCGAGCTTGGGGTCCCAAGGTCCGACCGCCTTGCCCTTCTCGTCGAGCACCCGGACCAGGTGAGTGCAGAGCGGGAAAGTCTCCTCGGCCGCGGCCGCGACGTCGGGGCGCGGCGCGTCGCCGGCCGCGGGCACCTTGATCGACGAGAAATCGGGCGTGTCGCCTGGCCGGAACGGCGGCTCGGGCACATGGAGCGCCAGCGCCGGCCGGTTGGGGCGTGAAGATACCTTGTCCATCGCGCGTCCGCTTAGTGCGGTGCGCGCCTTGGGGCAACTGTAGCGGTCAACCGGCACATCGCTTTACGCAAACGGCAAAGCCTAATCCTCGTGCGGCACGCCCATCGTCGCCCCGGCCGTAAATGCCCCGCCGGCCTGCTCGCTGAACCAGAATGGCTTGAAGCCGCCGGTGCCGCCCGCGATGATCTGGAGGTTGCTGTCGAACAGCCGGCCGCCGGCCATGGTCATCGCGACATGGTCGGAGTTGCGGATATTCTCGAGCGGATTGTCGTCGAGCACGACGAGGTCGGCCAGCTTGCCGGGCTCGATGCTGCCCAGTTCGCGGTCAAGGCCGAGTGCGCGGGCCGGGTTGATGGTGCCGGTCTTCAGCGCCTCGAAATTGCTCATCCCGCCGATTGCAAACATCCACATGTCCCAGTGGGCGCCCAGCCCCTCGCGCTGGCCGTGCGCGCCGATCGACACCGGAACGCCGAGGTCGCTGACCTGCTTGGCCTGCTTCGACACGCTGATGACATTATCCTCTTCCGGCGGGTTCATCATCGGCCGGCGCGACCGGGCATCGATCAGCGGCCGCGGAGTCCATTTGGCCAGGATCGGCTCCGCCCAGACATTGGTGTGCTGGTACCAGTAATTCTCGCCGAACGGCCCGCCGTAGGCGACGATCAAGGTCGGCGTCCACGCGGTGCCTGAGCCTTTCCAATATTGCAGCACATCGTCGTAGATGTTCTGCACCGGCAGCGAATGCTCGATCGTCGTATGCCCGTCGGCGATCATCGTCATGTTCATCTCGAACAATGAGCCGCCTTCCGGCACCACTTCCATGCCGAGCTGGCGGGCCGCCTCGATGATCATCTGCCGCTGTTCGCGCCGCGGCTGGTTATAGCTCTTGACCGACCAGGCGCCCGAAGCCTGCAGGCGCCTAAGGTGCGACAGCGCATCGTCGAGGCTGTTGATCTCGACCGTGAACGGCGTGGTCGCGCCGTAGAGGATCGTACCGGTCGAGAAGATGCGCGGCCCGAGGATCTTGCCGGCCTTCTGATACTCCGACGCGGCGAAAATCTCGAACGTGTCGTTCGACGGGTCGTGGACCGTGGTCACCCCATAACCCAGCGCCGCGGCGTGGAACCAATTCTGCTTCGGAATGATCTGGTCGCTGCCCATTGAGCCGTGCCAGTGGGCGTCGATCAGTCCAGGAATGATCGTCTTGCCGCTGACGTCGATCGTCCGCGTGCCGGCCGGATAAGTGATGCTTGCGGTCGGCCCGACAGCGACGATCCGGTCGCCCTCGACCAGCACCGTGCCGTTCTCGATGACCTCGTCGCCCTTCATCGTGACGATGCGGGCGCCGGTCAGCGCAATGCTGCCGGTCGGACGGACCTGGTTGGCGGTCACGCCCAGCTGGGCCACCAGCGGCGCGGCGCCCAGCTTGCCGCCGGCGAAGGCGCCCGGCGTGCCGAGGTTGAGGCCGTAGAGGTTCGGTCCCTGGCTCCAGAACAGGCTGCGGCCGTCGCCCGACCAATGGATCCAGTCGCCGGCATCGGCGCTGACCTTCGACATCGGCAAGGCCTTGCTGTCCGGCGCGATCTCGATCGACCGGCCTGACCGGGTGAAGGGCATGACATAGGCCTGGTAGCGCTCGGTCCAGGCGACGAACTGCTCGTCCGGCGACAGCGCGAACCGCGCCGCGTTCTGGGAGATGAGGTGCGTGACTTCCTCGGTCCCCTGGACCGATACCGACTTCAGGAGCCGCTTGTCCTCGTCGCCGGCGGCGATGAAGAACACCCGGTCGCTGGTCGCACCGAACATCGGCTGCGTACCGCTCTTGGTCACCCGCTTGGGCGTCCCGCCCTTGGTCGGCACGACATAGATGCCGGGGTCCTTGCCGTAGAGCGGCGTGGTCAAGAACCCGTCGCTGGTCTTGCGATAGGCGATCAGGCTGCCGTCGGGCGAAAAGGCGGGCTCGAGATAGTGACCGGGCTCGGGCGTAACGGTTCGCCCGTCGCCGCCATTGACGCCGACCACCTTGATCCTTGCCGCCGTGTCATCGTCCCAGGCGACGTAGGCGATTTGCCGCCCGTCGCGGGAGAAGGCCGGATAGCTTTCGAAATCGCTGCCGCGGGTCAGCCGCTTCGGCGCGCTGCCGTCGCCGTTGGCGACCCACAAATTACCGAGCGCTTCATAGACGATGTGCGTCCCGTCCGGGCTCTTGGTCGCGAAGCGCACCATCTTGGTCTTGAAGCTGGCCGGCGCGACCTCTTTCTCCTGCCGCCCCGCATCCTCGACGAAGCGGGTGCCGGCGACGTGGAAGGGGATGTCGCTGACCGCCTGCGAAGCGACGTCGACGCGGTGGATTCCGCCCTTTGCCCAGAAGACGATCGACTTGCTGTCGGGCGTCCAGCTCATTCCCGGGTAGACGCCCTGGACCGCCCAGGTCTCCTGCATGTCGCGGTCGAGGATGTCGGTCAGCGGGGTGATGCGGCCGGACTTCAAATCCATCAGCATCAGCGTTGATTTGTACCGGACCCGGCGGATGAAGGCCAAGCTCTTGCCGTCGGGCGACGGGGTGGGGCGGATCGCGCCGCCCGGGCCGTCGACATAAGTCTCGATATCGCCGGTCTGCCGGTCGAGGCGCTGGATCACATAGATTTGCCCGTTGACGTCCCGCGAATATTGGAAGGTGTCGCCGGGCGTCGCGTCGTCGGAGAAATAGAGGTAGCGGCCGTCGGGCGAGAAGGTCGGCTCATTGGTATCCTTCTGCTTGGTGCGGGCCTTGGTCATCTGCACGCCGCCGCCCTTGTCGGCGCCGCTGCGATGATAGAGCCACATCTCGCCCGAACCCAGTGACCGCGCCGAGGTGAAATGCTTGCGCGCGACGATGAAATTGCCGTCCGGAGTCCAGTCGGCTTGGTTTAGGAGCCGGAAGTCTTCCTTGGTGATTTGGCGCGGGCTCGAGCCGTCGCGGCGGATCGTCCAGATATTGTCGCCGCCGCCCCGGTCGGAGGTGAAGGCGATCTCCTGCCCGTCCGGCGAATAGCGCGGCTGCATGTCCCAGGCGTTGCCGCTGGTCAGCGCCCGCGCCTCGCCGCCTTCGATCGGGATGACGTAGAGATCGCCAAGCAGGTCGAACGCGACCTCACGGCCATCAGGCGACACGTCGAGGCTGAGCCAGGTGCCGGTCCGCGTGTCGATCTGCGCATCATGGCCCGGCCCGTGGCGGGCGTTGACGTCCCACTTGGCCGGCCTCGCGCCCGTGGTGCCTGGCGCGGCGGCGATGTCCTTGGGTTTTTCCTGGGTCATCGGCTGCGCTTGGCCGGGCTGGGGCGGGGGCGGAGCTACCGGCGGAACCGGCTGGGAAAGAGCGGCGCTGGCGGCGAACAGCGAGCAGCCGGCGAGGAAGTTGAAACGACGCATGAAATCCCCCTGGAACGGAATCGCGCGGGAGATTGGCGGCGCGCGCTTATGATGACAATCTCATGTCACCGCCGTTCGTCGAATTGACGCCGAATTAGCGAAAAGGCTAGGGCGCGGCCCATGTCAGAGACAGAAAAGCCCGAGACCGAAGCCGCCGAGGCCAAAAAGCCGCTGCCCGACCGCCTGTCGCTCGACCCGCGCAGCGATTATTTCGACGAGGAAGTGCTGCGCCACGGCGTCGGCATTCGCTTCAACGGCAATGAGAAGACCAACGTCGAGGAATATTGCATCTCGGAAGGCTGGATAAAGGTCGCCGCCGGCCGCAGCCGCGACCGCTACGGCAATCCGATGACGCTGACGCTAAAGGGCAAGGTCGAACCCTATTATGAGGGCGACGCTACCGAATAGGGCTTAAGCGGCCTCGCCCCGGTTGCGGCGGCGGTCCCACAATTTTTTCGCGCCCCAGCCTGCGGCGGCGACCAGCACCAGCGGTCCAAGCCCGCGCCTGGCGACGGCCGGCACCGCGGCTCCGATCAGGCCGCCGGTCAACTTCCGGTTGGGCCCGGCGATCTTCTCGCCGACAAAGGCGCCCAGCAATTTTCCAAACATGTGCGTTTCTCCAATTCGCCGTATCAGCGCGCCAGCCGCCTCGGCGTTCCATTGGAGGGGTTAGGCGGCGCGCAACTGCGACAGGAAAGTGTCGGTGGCCGACCTCAGGCCCTGGGCAATCTTGGTCAGCCCGGCGGCCGAGGCATGGACTTCGTCCGACAGCTTGACCGCTTCGCCCGCGGCCCTGGCGACTTCGCTGATCCGCTTTGAAATCTGGTCGGCGCCGGCGGCGCTGTCGACCGCGCCCTGCTCGATCAGCGAGGCGACATTGCTTTGGTCGCCGATCGCGCCGCGCATCTTCTCGGCGGCGGTGGCCAGTTCTCCCATCGCCCGCGACACTTGGCCGATCACGTCTTCCGCCTCGGCCGCGCCGCTGTCGATGTCGGACACCAGCTGGTTGATCTGGCCGCTTGCCTCATGCGCCTTGTTGGCCAGCGCCTTCACTTCTGCAGCAACCACCCCGAACCCGCGGCCCGCTTCGCCCGCCCGTGCGGATTCGATGGTCGCATTGAGCGCCAGCATGTTGGTCTGGGAAGCGACGCCCTGGATCAGGCCGACGAACGTCTCGATGTTCTGGGTTCGCTCGGCGAGCATGCGGATGGCTTCCTCGCCGGTGCGCGAGGCGCCGCGCGCGGCTTCGCCCAGCTCGGCCTGCTGCGCGGCATTGGCGGCGATGCTGAGGATTGATTTGGAAAGGTCGCTAACGCCGGCGGAAACGCGCAGCGCATTCTGCGAGGCGCTTTCCGCATCGCGCGCCGCCTCGGCCGACTGCTCGCCGGCATTGTGCGCGAAGCGGTGCATGTTGCTCGCCGCCTGGGCCATTTGTTCGGAAGCGGCGGCAACCGACTGGACGATGTTGGCGATCGAACTCTCGAACGCTTCGGCCAGCGCCATCAGCTCGCCGCGGCGCGCATCGGCCATGCCGCGGCGCTCCATCTCAAGGCGCTTCTCGCGCTCCGCCTCAACCTCTTGTTGCGCCGCCCTGACCTGCGCCAGCGCCTGCTGTGCCGATGCCGCCAGCCCCTCGCTGGTCGAGCGGGCTTCGGACTGTTCGACGAACAGCTTGCCCATATGGACCATCATCGGGCCGAGCACGCCCAAAACCATCGCCAATCCCAGCGCATGGAACATGACTCGCAAAAATTCTCCGCTGCCGAAGAATACCCATTCCGGGGCGAAGATGCTGAACAGCAATTGGTGAGCGACCGTAACGGCGACCGCGACTGCAATCGGCCGCCATTCGCAGACCAGGGTTAGCGTCGCCAGCCCGACGAAGAAGAACATATGGGCTTCCAGCTGCCAGGGATGGCCCTGCAGCATGAACAGCAGCAGCGCGGGGTGGACCGCGGCCATGATCCCGAACGCCGTTCCGGCAGCCGCGTCATATCGCTCGCGGAGCGCATAATAGGTCGGGACGAGGTTGGCGGCGGCGGACAATGCCACCGGGATAAGCTTGTTGCTGAAGTCGAACAGGAGGGAGATGAGCAGGAGCGCCATGGTCGACGTCCAGCCCAGCATCGTCAGGATCAATACGCCCCGAACCCTCAGCCTGATCAGCTCGTCCATTCCCCACCCTTCCAAATCGGGGCAAATGCGCATTGCCCCGAGCGGCGCCTTGACCGGTAGATCCAGCCGCGCCGGCGTCCGCCCCTGCTAGCGCAAAATGGTAAATGGCGGCTTAAGCTCCCCGGATTCCGGCCATTCCAACCGGGGGTTGCCCGTCAGACCGGCGCGATTGGCCAATCCTCCCAACTGATGGTGGGAATTTCCGCCAACTTGCTGCCGGATGAACGTCATCCGCGAAGTTTTTCCCGGAAATCTCCAATTGGCACGACCCTTGTAAAGGAAGTGGCAGGACCAACGGGCCAAGGCCCCGAAGTCCGAAAAGGGAGATTGAAAATGTCTGGTTCGAAATTTCAAAGCCACCTGATCGCGGTCTTCGCGTCGTTGCTGATGAGCACGATCGCGGTTGGCGCCGCGGTTGCCCCGGCCCAGGTTTCGGCCGCTCCAGTGGAAGTTGTTACCTATGCATGACTTGGAACCGATCGTGGCCCAGCCGGCCGTCCGCATTCCGCGGCAGACGGAAGACAGGACTGAAGCGACCATCAGCTTCGCGCCCTTGAGCGGCATCCTGTCGGGCCCGATCTTCACCCGTACCCGGGACATCATCGCGGCGAACATGACGGAACTGCTCGACCGGTCGGAAGACCCGGCCCGCATGATCCGCGTGATCATCAACGAGATGGAAGAGACTCTGGTCGAGGTGCGCGCCACCGCCGCCCGCTCGATCGCCGACATCAAGGAAATGCGCCGCGCCTGCAACCGGCTCGACGACCTGCAATATGGCTGGACCGAGAAGGCCGAGCTGGCGCTGGAGAAGGGCCGCGAGGACCTGGCCCGCGCCGCGCTGGGCGAGAAGCAGAAGGCGGCCGAGATGGCCGAGAGCCTTCACGGCGAGATCAGCCAGATCGAGCAGGTGCTGCGCGGCTACGAGGCCGACATCCAGCGGCTCCAGGCCAAGCTGGCCGAGGCCCGCGCCCGGCAGAACGCCATTGCCTCCCGCCTGGAGAGCGCGATCACCCGCGCCCGCACCCGGGAAGTGCTTCACGGCAACCGCACCGAGGAAGCGTTCGCCAAGTTCGAACTGCTCGAGCGCCGCGCCGATTTCGCCGAGGGACGCGCCGATGCGCTGGCGCTGGCCGGGCCGAAGAGCCTCGAGGAAGAAATTGCCGAGCTGAAGGCCGCTGAGACGGTCGATGCGGAGCTGGAAGCCATGAAAGCCGCTTTGGCGGCCAAGAACTGACCGGAAGGGAAAAGGGAAATGTCAGACCGTTATTCGCTCAATCGCCGTGACAAGAAGCTAGCTGGCGTTTGCTCGACCCTGGGCGATGTGTT